>Ga0187894_10000017_pt1 | contig 286255 bp, 253 predicted proteins | sample GBC1701081metaG_FD_136650 | JGI IMG/M metagenome (GOLD analysis project Ga0187894, IMG submission 136650) | White microbial mat communities from a lava cave in the Kipuka Kanohina Cave System on the Island of Hawaii, USA - GBC170108-1 metaG ... | reverse complement strand
GATCCGGATCTCGTGGCATTCGGCGCGCAGCACGGCGTTGTGCCACACCGACGCGCCCTCGTCGATGCGCACGCCGCCATAGAGCTGCGCCGACGGCGCGACCCAGACCGACGGATGGATGTCCAGCATCCCCCGCACCTACCACATCGGCGGCTCGCTCCTCACCGCGGCTCCGGGATCGGGGGGCGACCCCGGAGCCGCTCGGTCGAGCCGCCATTGGGGGGTCAGGGCTCGACGGTGAGGAATGCGCCGGCGACGCTGCCGCCGGCGACGGGATACGAATTGTATGACCACTCGCCCCACTCGACCGGCACGGCGTGCACCGTCGTGGTCCCGGGTCCGACGAGCCGTGCCGGGCTGCGATTGCCTTCGGCATTGTCGAAGCGGGCGACGCTGCCGTCGTCGGCCCAGTAGTAGGCGTCCTGCGTGAGGTTGATCGTGCTGCCGTCGTCGAAGGTGCCGACGAGGGTGTAGGGCACGATGTTGCCGACATGCCCCGCGTGCGGATTCGGCGTGAGCGTGCTCGCGACGAGCGGCCGGACCGTGAGCACGGCGTCGCCGCCACCGTCGTGCGAGGAGACGCCCGAGGGATGCCGCGCGGTGATGACGGCCATTCCGAGATCGCGACCGACGACGCGGCTGCGGTTCCCCGCTTCGTTCGTGGCATCTGCGACCGTCGGCGCCAGCGAGGTCCACGTCACGATCTGCGTCACGTTGAGCGTCGTCCCGTCCGGGTAGCGGCCGATGGCGGTGAACGAGAAGCCGTTGCCGAGGTTCCGGACGACGCCGTCGGGCTGGATCGTGATGCTCTCGATCACGCCCGGCAGCACCGTCACGACCGCGGTCGCCGTGACGCCGGTCGGAACGTGCGTCGCGGTGATCGTCGCGGTGCCGGCACCGACGGTGCGCACGCGACTGCGGCTCGGCGGCGCGTTGTCGGCGACGACGACCGACGGATCGGTCGAGGAATAGACGCAGTCCTGGGTCAGGAGCCCGGTGAACGCCGGCGGATAGTGCCCGATGGCGGTGAACGACTCCCACTCGCCGATGCCGCGCGTCGCCGCGGGCGGATCGAGGGTGATGCTCGCGAGCGCGCCCTGCACCGCAACCGTGACCGGCGGGCTCAGGATTCCGGTTGCGACGTCCCGCGCACGGATGTCCGCGTAGCCCGGCGCAACGGCGTGGACGAGGAGGCCGCCGCCCACGATCTCCGCGACGCCGGGATCGCTCGACTCGAGCACGTACCCGAGGCCGGTCTGCGACAGGTTGCGGCTCCCGTTCTCGAAGATGCCGCGGACCGAGAACGGGCGCTGCGAGTCGACCGGGAGCACATTCGGCGGGTAGCCGGTGTCGATCTCGAGCCCGACCAGATCGCCCAGCACGTGCACGAGGACGTCGCTCGATGCGATGCCCGATCCGGGATCGCTCGCGAAGACGCGCGCGTCGCCACCGTCGACGGCGACGATGCGGCTCCGATCGCCGGCCGCGTTCGTCGCGACGGCGATGCCGGGGTCTCGCGACGTCCAGGTGACCTCCTGCGTCATGTTGCGTGATCCGCCGCCTTCGTAGGTGCCGATCGCCGTGAGCCGAAGGGTCTGCCCGTTGCGGAGCCAGTCGACCGGGCTGCCGGTACCGGACACGTCGATGCCGGTGAGGGCGCCGAGCACGTGCAAGGCGAGCGGGTACGAGATGATGCCCGTCGCCGGATCGGTGCAGGTGATGAAGGCGAGGCCGGGTGCGACCGCATCGATGCGGCTGCGATCGTTCGTGGGGTTGGTGGCAGCCGCCACCGATGGCTCGCTCGACGACCAGGTGCACGTCTGCGTGAGGTTGAGGGTGCTGCCGTCGGCGAACACACCGTGCGCCGTCATGCGCTGGGACTCGCCGGGGAAGCGGGATCCGTACAGCGAGTTACCCGAGAGCCAGATGTAGCTGAGCGCGCCCGTGACTCGCAGCGTGGCGTCGTTCGCCGTGTCGGTCGTGCCGATGCCCGAGATGGGATCGGTCGCCGAAATGACGGCCGTACCCCGCTTCAGCGTCTCGACCCGGCTCCGGTTGCCGGGCCGGTTGGTGGCGCGCGCGATCGCCGGCGCGCTCGACGCGTAGACCACGCGCTGCGTGAGGTTCTTCGTGATTCCGCCGGTGAAGTAGCCGGTCACCGTGTAGCCCTCGTGATCGCCCGGGCGCTTGGCGACCGCGTGCGGCGCGATGGTGAGCTTCTCGAGCGGCCAGGTGACGGTGAGGGTCGCGTCGCCACCGCTGTCGATCGAGCGGACACCCGTCTCCGGATCGACGGCGCCGATCGTCGCCGTCCCCGGTCCCACGGGATCGACGAACACGCCGCCGGCCGAGCTCGCGGTGGTCGCGACGCTCTCGTCGCTCGAGAGCCACAGCACCTTCGCCGAGTAGTCCGTCGTCGTTCCGTCCGGCGCGTGCGCGGTCGCCGCGAAGGCGGGGTGCTCGCCCACCATCACGCTCACCGCGCTCGGCGTCACGGTCAGCGTGAAGGGTGGCTCGACCGGCGGATCGGGCGGCGTCACGGAGTGAACCAGCGGCACGCACAGCTCTGTCTCGCGGCCGACGCGCAGCCGGCCGGTGCCGAACTTGGTCGCGAGCGTGGTCGTGTACGGGGTCGCGCGCGGCTGTGCGAGCGGTCGCGTGCGCGCGACGCGCGCGGCATGGCAGAGGACGTCGTGGTCGGCGCCGGTGCACAGGCGCGTCGGAGCCCGGACGTCGAGGAGGCGCTCGCCGGAGGCGTCCGCGACCGCGGTCCGGACCCGCTGCGCCCGGCGGGTCGCCTTCACGTCGTAGCATGTGAGGTCGGCGGGCTCGTCGCCCGTCGCGACGACGGCTCCGGGTGTCGTCGAGGAAACGAGCAGCCGTCGCGCGACCTTGAGAACGACGCGCTCGCTGCCGAGACGCGTGACGACGTCGAGTGCCACGCCGACCCGCCGCGCATGTCTCGCGCCGGCGCGCGCCACCGCCGCGAAGCCCGTCATCAGCGGCTCGGTCGCGGCAGGAAGCACCGGCCGGCAGAGCGCGACCGGTTGGCGAACGCCCACCCGGGTGGTCGCGAAGCGATCCGTCACCTCGAGGTTGGCGGGCGGGTCGAAACGCTCCGCGCCCTTGCCGCTGCGAGCCTCGTAACACAGGTACGAGGCGGGCTCAGCCGCCGGCGAGTCCGCCCACGCCCGGGCGGACGCCACCAGCGCCAGAACGGCGATCGCTCGAACCCCCCGCATCGTGCCCGCCTGCACGAGCAAAGATCACGCCCGAAAACGACGAAAATCCCCTGCGCTCGGCGCGTTCCGACCAGAGCGCGCGCGCACGCCTTGCGAGCCTGCACGGCGCCGGCGGACTCGCGGGCGGCACCGCTCCGACCTTCAGCCCGGACGCGCGTGCCAGCGGCGGATCAGCACCGGGACGACGAGCATGACGGCGAGCCCGGCGAACGCGGCCATGCGCTGGTCGCCGAGCAGGCCGTCGAACCACAGCGTCGACACCATCCCGAGCCCGAAGTACGCCATGTCGCCGGCGATCGTGAACAGCCAGCTCGTGACGAGACCGAACCCGGCGGCGGCCGCGAGAGCGCGCCCGAACGGGAGCCCGGCGCCGAACGCCGTCAGGGCGACGCCGACCGGCGCCGACGTGCTGCCGACCGGCATGAGACGTGTGACCCCCGACATCATCATCTCGCCCGCGAGCCGCAGGCGCGGCACACGGCGCGCGAGCGCCGACAGCACGATCAGCATCGGCTCGAACACGAGCGCGAGGACGACGTCGGATGCGAAGTAGAGCACGCTCATCACGATCGGGCCGAGGCCGCCGTTGTGGCCGAGCAGCACGCCCGGCGGGATACCCATGCCGCCGGGAATGCAGAAGAGCAGGAGCACGCCCCACCATCCCCGTGGCCATCCGTCCGGCACCGGAGCCGCCGGATCCCACGCCAGCCGCTGCAGGTATTCGGCGATCATGCGAGGGCCCGGAGCGCGGCGGCGACCGCCCGCTTGTGCTGGACCAGCACCGCCTTCACGCGCAGCTGGCGGCCCGCGACTGCGGCGCCGAGCCGGGCGGCGTCCGCCGTCACGCGACAGGTGAGCAGGCGCGGCGCGTGGCGCGCGCTCACGCGCTCCACCTGGCGATAGAAGCGCTCGGCTCCGTCGTCGGCGACGAGCAGCAGACGCGAGACGCGCTCGGCGGGCCCCGCGGCCGTGCGCGCCGCGAGCGCGTCGAGCCCGCGCGCTTCGACCATGAGCGCATCGGCGCAGCCTTCGAGGCCCAGCACGAGATCGCCGCGCGCGTGGGCACAGACGAGGGCGCGCGCGAGCGCCGCCTCGAGAGGAACGTCGGGGACGGCGAGGGCGGCACCCGACCACAGCGGTCGCGCCGACGCACCGAGCCGCGCACGAATTGCCGCTGCGCGGGGGTCCGCTTCGACCTCGCGCGGGAGCGGTGGGACGACGGCGTGCACGGTTCTCCCTTGCGTGTCGCGGCGCGCGGTTCAACCCGCGCCACAATTGACAGTGCCCCATGGGTTCGCCAACGCTCCACGCGATGGCAGATCGTCACGCGTTCCCGCCCTGCCCGTACGCGCGCTTCGTCGGCATGGAGATCGCGCGCGTCGGCGACGACTACGCGTGCGTCCGATTGCCCCGGTCGGACGACACCGCCAATCGGAACGGATCGCTCCACGGGGGCGTCACCGCGTCGCTGCTCGACGTCGCCGGGATGCTGGCGGCGCAGAGCGCGCCGGCCGGCACCGCGCCCCCCGGATCGACGATCGACCTCGCGGTCCACTACCTCGCGCCGGCGATCGACGAGGGCGTCGTGGCGGAAAGCCACGTCACCCGGCGCGGGCGCGAGATCGTGTTCGTCGAGACCCGCGTCGCGAGCGATGCGGGGACGCCGATCGCACGCGGCGTCGGCGTCGTGCGTCTCGGGGTGCCGGCCGAGAGCGACCCGCCGCCGAGCGCGCCGCCCTGCCCGATCGGTCCCGAGACGCCGCTGGTGCCGCGCCAGAGCGGCTCGGCGTTCACGGCCCGCCTCGGCGTCTTCATGGCGACGGTCGCGCCCGGGCACACGGTCTTCGTCTTGCCCATCCGTCCCGAGCTGTGCGACGCCGGCGGGCGCCTGCACGAGGGGGCACTCGCCGCCCTCGTCGACTCGGCGGGCGGCGCGGCGGCGTGGTCGGTCCACGGCTGGGATCCGCGCGGCCGCGCCGCCACCATCGGCATGCACCTGTGCTTCGATCGTACGCCGGACGACGAGGACGTCGTGGTCGAGGCGCGGACGACGTGGCGCGCGGCGGGCGTGTTCCTCAACACGGTCACGCTGACCGGACGGCGGAGCGGCCGCGCCGTCGCGACCGGTTCGGTCACGTACCGGATCGTGCGTCCGGAGCCATGATCCCCGCCGTGCACGAGCCACGCCCGCGCTGCCTGCGTTGCTGGCGGCCGGAGCGCCTGTGCTACTGCCGCGACCTCGTGCCGGTCGCGACCGAGACGCGCGTCGTCTTCCTCCAGCACCCGCGGGAGCGTGCGGTCGCCATGGGCACGGCGCGTCTCGCCCACCTGGCGCTCGCGAACTCGGAGCTGCACGTGGGCGCGCATCCGGATGCGCACCGACGCGTCCTCGACCTCGCCGGCGATCCCACCGCCGCCCTCCTCTACCCCGACGGCGATCGTCCCGCGCCGGCATCGAAGCCGCGAACGCTGGTCGTGATCGACGGCACCTGGACCACCGCGCGCAAGATGCTGGCGCGCACGCCCGCGCTCGCTCGCCTGCCACGCCTTCGCCTGGCGCCGTCGGCTCCCAGCGCGTATCGGATCCGGCGCGAGCCGGCCCCGCATTGCCTGTCGACCGTCGAAGCCGTCGCCGCGGCGCTGACCGAGCTCGAGGGCGACGCCGACCGCTTCGCGCCGATGCTGGGCGCGTTCCACTCGCTCGTCGAGACGCAGATCGAGCTCGCCGGCACGCGCCGCATGCCCTACCGTCATCTGCGCGCGCGCCGCGGCGCACGGTTCGAGCGGCTGCGTGAAACCCTGTCGCGCGCCGTCGCCGTACAGGTCGAAGGAAACCCCGCCGGCAGCGGGCTCGGGCACGAGCTGGTCCTCCTCGTCGCCCATCGCATTGCCACCGCCGAGATCTTTCGCGCCGTGGTGCGACCCCGGCGCGCGGTGCACCCGCGCTTCACCGAGCGGACGGGCATCGCCGCGCGCGCACTCGAGGATGCAGGCGACACGATCGACGGCGCGCGCGCCCGCTGGGCCGACTTCGTGCAGGCGAACGACGTCCTGGTCGGCTGGGGAACGTTCAGCCCCCGGCTGCTCGCCGTGGAGGACATGCTCCACGATCCCTGGCTCGATCTGCGGCCGGGCGTGATCCAGCGCCTTCGGCGGCGGCCCGGCGGTGTCGAGCAGGCGGCGCTGGCGCTCGCGGACGCCGCGCCGGCCGATCCCACGCGCGGGCGCGCCGAGCGACGCCTGGACGCGCTCGTCACGCTTGTCGCGAGCGTCGTCGCGGGAGAGAATCGCTGACGAGGAGGGTCGCATGATCGCGTTTCGCCGCATCCTGGTTCCCCACGACTTCTCGAAGCACGCCGATCGCTCGCTGCGCGTCGCCGCCGATCTCGCGGGGCCGAAGGGCACGCTCGTCGTCCAGCACACGGTCGTGCCGTTCATCCCCGTGACCGACCTGCCGCCCGCGGGGCTCGCGACCTACCTGTCGCCGGAGGAGCTCATCACGGGCGCCCGGCGCCAGCTCGAAGCGACCGTGAAGCGCGTCCTGCGCGGCCGCGGGCCGAAGGTGACCTTGCGGGTCGAGATCGGCGACGCCTATCAGCGCATCCTCGCCGCGACGCGCGGCATGGATCTGGTCGTGCTCGCGACCGCGGGCCGCACGGGACTCTCGCACCTCATCATCGGCAGCGTGGCGGAGAAGGTCGTCCGCCACAGCTCGATCCCCGTGCTGACGCTGCGACCCGAGGTCTCGCGGCGCGCCGCGCCGTCGCGTCGCGCCGGCAGCCGGCGCTGAGCGCGCGGCGCGAGCGAAAAAGGGGCGCCAGCGAGATCGCCGGCGCCCCTTCTAGCCTAACCCACTTCCAGCGGGGTGACGCTTACTTGCGGTAGCCGTGCCCCGACATCGCCTTGTCGGCGGCCTGTTCGGCACGCTGCGCGGCTGCCTCGACCCGGCCCGCTGCAGCCTCGGCACGCCGGGCGGCGTCCTCGGCGCGCACCGCCGCCTTCTCCGCGCGCTCGTCGGCGTTCTTCGTGCAGCCAGCCGACAACATCGCGACGGCCAAGATCCCGGCCATGCTTGCACTCACCAATCGCGCTACCATAGGTCCTCCTCCGCTTTTCGTCTGTTTTGGCGTCAATGCCGGCGCCAAAGTGCCATTCGATCGGCGTCTCGGCAACTGCCGAGCCGAGGGATGGCACGAGCCCCACGAGGGAGAGTAATGCCTCATCCGATGCACGGCGCCGTCCCCTCCTCGGAAGCGGAGATGCCGGCCATCCGCGGCCAATTGATCGGCCTCTTCTCGTTCGACATCGGCTACGAGATCGACCTCGAGCGCGCACGACCCCTCCTGCGGGGGGCCGTCACCCCGGGGCGCGAGCGACGCCGGGCGGCGCCCTCCTACGTCGGACACACGACGCCGCCCCTGCGCGCCCCGCTCGGCACGGTCTCGGTCCCCCTGGCGGATGCTCCGGTCACGGCCGAGGCCACAGTCGTAGTCCACGAGATGGGCGCGGTGACGATCATCCTCACGACGCCGCTCGCCTGCAGCGTCGCGGCGCTGCCGCCGCTGACCGCGACGCTCACCGGCGCCGGCCCGCTCGAAGACGCGGCCCGCGCGCTCGCCGACGAGCTGCGCCCGAAGCTCGCGCCGGCGGTCGTGAAGTCGACGGCGAGCGACGTGGTCGAGGACTACTACGTGATCCAGGTCGACGAGGTGACGCCGCCGCTCGTAGCCGTCGAGCTGCTGCGACGGGCGCGCGGGCCGCTCGCGTCGGCGCTGCGATGCGAGACCGACGCCTTGAGTGACGCCGAGGTCGAGGACGCGCTCCGCACCCAGCTCTCGTACTACCCCGACGACCTCGTGGTGACGGACTGGAACGTGGCGATCGTCGTCGATCCCGAGTACACGGCGGCGGTCGACGTGCTCGAGTACCTGAACGTGCAGCTCCTCGAGCTGCGGTACTACGACGCGCTCCTCGACAGGCACGTCGCCGACACCTACGGCCTCGCCACCATGCGTCCGCGCCGGATGCCGCTCCTGAACCGCCCGATCGAGCGTACGCTCGACGAGCTGGCGGACATCCGGCTCGAGGTCGCGACCATGGTCGAGCGCCTCCAGAACGCCTTCAAGCTCGGCGGCGACCTCTACCTGAACAAGCTCTACAGCCGGACCGCCGAGCGGCTCGGGCTCCCAGCCTGGAGCGCGAGCGTGCAGCGCAAGCTCGACCTCCTCCAGCAGCGTTACAACGTGCTCGTCGAGCGGGTGCGCGCCGCGCGCAGCGAGGTGCTCGAGGTGACGATCGTCATCCTGATCGTGATCGAGCTCCTCGTGCTGCTCGCCGGATGGGGGTGATGCCGGGGCGGGCTTCAGCTCGCCGCGCGCGTCGGGCATGATACGCGACATGGCGCTGCCGCCCTGCGGGCTCTACCGCACGACACGCGACCTCGAGCAGCACGTGCCGGCGGGCCGGCTCGTCTACTTCCACAACCACGGCAACCCGGGGCCGGGCGTCTACCTGCCGAGCAGCTGGACGCTCAACCGCGCGCAGTGGCACGAACGCGGGCACACGATCCCGTCGCCCGAGTGGGCGGCGTCGCTCGTCCCGCTGCCCCTCGAAGGGCTCTATCGCGTCCGCGACGCGTTCGTGTGCTGCGAGAAGCGATGCCGGACCTACGAGCCCGACCTGCTGGTCCAGCTCGGGTACAACGCCGAGGCGGAGCCCCTCCTCTTCCTGCCCGAGTGGACGTCCTCGGGTCTCGCGATCCCCGAGATGGGCGCGCCGATCGACGCGGACCGCGTCGCGTGCCTCGTCCCGCTGAAGGTCACCGCCGGCGAGCCGGTGGACGGACCGCCCCACTGACGCCGCGTGTCCACGGCGTCGATCCGCAGCCGTCTCGCCGCGCGCGATTGGGAGGAGATCGATCGCACGATCGGCGCCGACGGCTTTGCCGTCCTTCCGGCGCTGCTCGTCGCGGCGGAGTGCCGCGCGGTCGCCCATCTGTTCGATGACGACCGGCGCTTCCGGCAGACGATCGAGATGGCGCGCTACCGCTTCGGCGAGGGATCGTACCGCTACTTCCGCGATCCGCTGCCGCCGCTCGTGGGGGCGCTGCGCACGGAGATCTACCGGCACCTGGCGCCCATCGCCCAGCGGCTCGCGCGCGCCCTCGGCGATCGCACGGCGCTGCCGGCGTCGTTCGCGGCCTTCCAGGCGCGTTGCGCAGCGGCGGGCCAGCAGCGACCGACGCCGCTCCTCCTCCGCTATGTGGCCGGTGGCTACAACTGCCTGCACCAGGACCTCTACGGCAGCGTCGTCTTCCCGCTCCAGCTGACCTGCATGCTCGGCCGTCCGGATCGCGACTTCACCGGCGGCGAGTTCCTGCTCGTCGAGCAGCGGCCGCGCATGCAGTCGCGCGGCCACGCGATTCGTCTGGGCGAAGGCGACGCGATCGTGTTCGCGTGCCGCGAGCGGCCGGTGCGGGGCGCACGCGGCTTCTATCGCGCCCGGGTCCGCCACGGCGTCAGCACGGTGCGAAGCGGCGTTCGCACGACGCTCGGGATCATCTTCCACGACGCGCGCTGAGGCTCATGCGAGCGCGCGCAGGAGCGCTGCCGCCGCGCGCTCACCGTCCATCGCGGCGGACGCGATGCCGCCCGCGGCGCCGGCTCCCTCGCCGCACGGAAAGAGCCCGCGCACGCCCGGGTGCATGCCCGTTCGCGGGTCGCGCGGGATGCGCACCGGCGCCGAGGTGCGCGTCTCGACCCCGACCACGACCGCGTCGTGCGTGAGGTAGCCGCGCATCAGGCGGCCGAACTCGCGGAACCCCTCGCGCAGCGCCGCCGTCACGCGGGACGGGAGCACGGCGGCGAGATCCACGCTGCGGAGCCCCGGACCGTACGAGCACGCCGGCAGATCGGCCGACACGCGACCCGCGACGAAGTCGTCGAGCCGCTGCGCCGGCGCCGTGCACGCATCGCCGCCGGCGTCCGCCGCGGCGCGCTCGGTCAGCGCCTGCAGCCGCAACCCCGCGAAGACATCGTCGCCGCCGAACGCGCGCAGGTCCTCCGTCGTCGTCTCGACGACGATGCCCGCGTTGGCGAAGCGCGAGCTGCGGCTGGACGGTGACCAGCCGTTCACGACCACCTCGCCCGGCGCCGTCATGGCCGGACAGATGATGCCGCCGGGGCACATGCAGAAGGCGTACACGCTGCGCTCGCCCACCCGTCGCACGGCGCCGTAGGGCGCGGCGGGAAGCCCGGCCGGCCGCACGTCGCAGTGATACTGGATGCGATCGATCAGGGCCTGTGGGTGCTCGACGCGGACACCGAGGGCGAACGGCTTCGCCTCGAGCCGTACGCCGCGGCGGCGGAGCAGACGATAGACGTCGCGTGCCGAGTGGCCGGTCGCGAGGATCACGCCCGCGCCGTCCACCCGCTCGCCGGACGCGTTGACGACGCCGCGCACCTCGCCGCCCGCGAGCGCGAGGTCGTCCACCCGCACCCCGAACCGCACCTCGCCGCCGTGCGCAACGATGGTCTTCCGGAGCGCCTCGACGACGCCCGGAAGCCGGTTCGTCCCGATGTGCGGATGGGCATCGACCAGGATGTCGGCCGGCGCGCCGTGCTGGACGAGGATGCGCAGGATCCGCTCCACGTCGCCCCGCTTGGACGAGCGCGTGTAGAGCTTCCCGTCCGAGAAGGTTCCCGCGCCGCCCTCGCCGAAGCAGTAGTTGCTCTCGGGGTCGACGATGCCGTCCCGCGCGAGGCGGGCGACGTCGCGCCGGCGGCCCCGCACGTCGCGACCGCGCTCGAGCACGATCGGCCGCACGCCGCCCTCGATGAGACGAAGCGCCGCGAAGAGCCCGGCCGGCCCACCGCCGACGATGACGGCGGGGCGCGCGGCGCGCACGTCGCGCAGCGGCAGCTCCCACGGCCGCTCGGCCACCGGCGTCTCGTCGATCCACACGCGGGCTCGCAGGACGTAGACCGGCGGGCGGCGGCGCCCGTCGATCGAGCGCCGCAGGATCGCCACGTGCCGGATCGCGCCGGCGTCGACGCCGAGGCGCGCCGCAGCCGCGCGCGTCACCTCCGCCGGCGCCGCGACCCGCTCGGGCTCGAGGCGGATCTCGGTGTCCCGGATCAGGGGCCCACCCTCCCCCGACCCAAGGCGACGTCTCGGGTCGGGGGAGCGTATGGGGCGTTTGTGGTACGCGCGGCCGGCTCGGCGCCGCGCCCTTCTCCGTGCGTCCCTCGTATGCCGCGCCAGCTTGGCTGGCCGCGGCATGCCGGTCGCGCGTACCGCGAATGCCCCATGCTCGCTTCCTTCCCGACCCGAGACGAAGTCTTGGGTCGGCGGTTCTAGCGAAGGTCGCGCCGGTAGGCGAGATAGCTCGCGCACACCTCCGCGCCGAGCTTCTCGGCGGTCCGGCGCGACGGCCAGTTGTCGTCGAGGACGAGCGTGTAGCTCACGTGCGTCGCGCCGCGCCGGACGAGCTCCAGGTACGCGTACGCCGCCATCGCGAGGTTGACGCCGCGGCCGCGCGCGACCTCGCGCACGCCGATGCCGAGCCAGTTGAGCTTCTCGGCGTCGGCGAGCGTGCGGCGCGGCGCGAGCGCTGCCATGCCCGTCCCCTCCGGCACCACGGTCACCTGCCCCACCGGATGATCGCCCTCGTACGCGACGACGCACGTGTCGAGATGGCCGAGCGGCTCGAAGAGCATGAACAGCAGCGCCTGCTCGCCGACCGTCATCGGCGTGATGCCCCAGTGCGCCTTGAAGGTGTCGTTGAAGAGCTCGGTCGAGAGCTTCGCGCGATCGCCCTCGGGCACGTCGCGCAGCGGCACGATGCGGTAGCCCGATCGACGCACCGCCGCGAGCGCGCTCTCCCAGCGCGCGACCAGCTCGGGCCGAACGGCGATCTTGTAGTCGACGAACCCCTGCTCGGATTCGAAGCCCGCGTCCTTCAGGAGCGCGTGGTAGTAGGCCGGATTGCTCCGCAGGATGGTCGGCGGCAGCGCGTCGTAGTCGTCGATCACGAACGGCATGTCCATCACGCCGAAGCCGGCGCGCGCCGCGACGGCACCCTCGGACGACAGCCATTCGCTCGCCGCGTCCATCAGGGCTCGCACCGCGGCGCGCGTGCCGGGCATGGCTTCGAACATGACGACGTGCCCGATGCGCTCGTTCCAGTGACGGCGGTAACGCTCGTCCATCACGGCCAGCCCGCGCGCGACGACGTCGGTGCCGTCCCGCGCGACGAACGGCCGCAGGCGCCGGTCCTCGCAGAACGGGCTGTCGCCCATGAGGATCGGCAGCTCGAGCGGGACGAACGCGGGCCAGTGCGCGCCGCGTCCCTCGTAGACGCGGTCGTGGAAGCGGACGAACTCCGTCAGCTCCTCTTCGCCCGCCGGCGTCTCGACGCGGATCGACATCGATCGCCCCTAGCGTGGCAGCCCGAGGAGGCGCGCCGCCTCGGCGGGCGAGGCGAGCGGACGCCCCACCTTCGTCGCGAGCGCCGCGATCTCGCGGACGAGCTCGACGTTCCCCGGCGTGCGCGGGCCGGCATAGTCCTCGAGGCCGACCCGCACGTGCCCGCCGCGCTCGAGGGCCAGGCGCGCGAGCCCGCTCTCGACCACGTCGCCGCCGATGACCGCCACCGCCCACGGCAGCTCGCAGCCGTCCAGCATCTCGAGGTACGCGTCGAGCGCCTTGCGCGTGGGCGGCAGGCCGAACGTGACGCCGCTCGCGCCGCCGCCGAGGTAGCTCGCGTCGCCGCCGAAGTAGAGCTTCACGAACGCCCCGCGCGGGAGCTTGCCCTGCCGGTGGTAGACGAGCGCGGTGCGCAGGAAGCCCGGCTCGAAGATCGAGATGCTCGGGCCGAGCCGACACTCGTGGAGCTGGGCGACGACGTAGCGGACGTCGCCGTAGCAATGGGAGTAGACGAAATCGAAGCCACCGGGCAGGCCGTCGTCGCCGGCCGAGCCGAGATTCACCGACCCCGGATCGAGGACCCCCATCCGCATCAGACCCGAGGCCGCGAGCGGCGGGACGTGCGAGTAGCGCGCCTCGACCCCACCGCCGAGGGCCACCGTACAATACAGGATGGCGTCGGACCGCTCGCGGACGACCGGACGCCAGCCGGCGAGGTAGCGCTCTGCCGCTTCCGCGCCGCCGAGCGAGAAGTCGTCGATGTGGTTGTGGACGATCGCCGCGCCGGCCTGCATGCACGCGATCGCCTCGCGCGCGATCTCCTCGGGCGCGATCGGGACCGACGGATTGCGCGCCTTCGGCGTCGCACCGTTGATGGCGGCCTCGACGATGACCGGCGTCATGGCTCAGACGAACCCGTACAGGCGCTTGCAGTTGGTCGCGGTCACCTTCTCCGTGAAGGCGGGATCGAGACCGGCGAACGCGTGCGCGATCGCCTCGCGCGAGTGTGGAAAGGTGCTGTCCGGGTGCGGGTAGTCCGACGCCCACATGAAGTTGTCGGGATCGAGCAGGCGCAGGAGCTCGGGGCCGAGCGGCTCCTCCTCGAAGGTGGCGTAGACCTGGCGGGCGAAGATCTCGCTCGGCTTCGCGCGCAGCTTGTAGTCCTGCGCCTTCGGCGTGTGCTTCTCGCCCGCCGCATCCATCCGGCGGATGAAATACGGCAGCCAGCCGATGCCCGACTCGGCGAGCACCAGGCGGAGCTTCGGCCGCTGCTCGAGCACGCCGGAGTAGACCATCATGGCGAGCGGCTCGTCGAGCTGGATCGGACCGACGGCCGAGAACGCGGCCAGCTCCCAGCTGCCCGGCGCGACGCGCACCTGCGTGGTCCCCTGGCCGATGTGGAAGCTCACCGGCAGGCCGGTCGCCTCGGCGGCGTCCCAGAAGCGCGCCCACTCGGGATCGGTGCACCGGAACTCGAACGGGCTGATGATGACGCCGCGGTGCGCGTGCGTGGCGGCGCGCTCGAGCTCGGCGGTCGCCGACGCCGGCGAGTGCGTGGGCAGCACGGGCAGCACGGAGAGACGGCCGGGCTCGACGCGATTGAACTCCGTCGCCCAGTCGTTGTACGCCGCGAGACACGCGGCTTTCAGCTCCGGATCGGCGATCGGCAGGCCGAAGAGGTTCGGTCCGTAGATCACCGACGCGTAGACGCCGTCGCGCTCCATGTCCTCGAGGCGCAGCTTCGGATTCGACGGCCGCAGGCCGTCGTCCTCGATTTCGGGCACCCGGCTCGTCGCGCTGTACTCCTTCATCTGGCCGCTCAAGCCGTACATGCCGATGACGTTGCCGTCGCAGGTCCACCACGCGCTGCCGCTGCTGCTCTGCTCGACGCGCGGGCCGCGCTCGCGCAGGCGCGCCGGCAGCCGGTCCTGCCAGACGTCCTTCGGCAGGTTCCACAGATCGAGGTGATCGTCGCACGAGTAGAGCCGCCACGTCGTCGCCGTCATGGAGCGGATTCTCGTCCGCGTCCGGGTCCCGTGTCCAGGGGGCTAGCGCACGAAGTGGTGCTGACGTCCGGGCTCGTCGGCGTCAGCTCGTCGTCGCGGCGCTCGGCACGATGCCGGACCGCTACGTCAATCGCTCTTCGCTTTGAAGCGAGTCGACGTGTTGGCCGAGACCCGGCTCGAGAACGCCGCGCTCCAGCACCGATCGTACCCTTCGCGGTACACGCGCGCCGTGGCCGGCGTCGCGAGGGGAAGGACGCCCAGGTCGAGGAGCGCGCCCTTGCCATGAACGACGACGTGACCCGTCGCACCGCCGCTGAGCGTGAGGGTCTCCAGCCCGTCGGGCGTTTCGGCGAGATCGCGGTAACGGAAGCCGACGGGGGTCCTCCTCCAGCAGGGCAGCGTGCCGCACGTGCCGCCGGCGGGCGCCGTCGCTCGCAGCGTGACGGCGCCCGCCGCGTCGTACACGCACACGATCGTGTCGTCGGTGCTCGTGGGGTCGCCGAAGTCCGCCGGGTCGACGGCTGCCGCACTCCTCCACCGGAGCGACAGGCGGTTCTTCGCAGGAGTCGAGCCATGCAGCAGGACGAGACGCGCCCCGCCGGGGGCGGCCGGTGCGCACGCGGTTGGAGGCGGCCCGTGGGCGCACGCCCCCGCGCCGTCACACGCGTCGATGGTGCACACGTCGCCGTCGTCGGCGCATGGCACGCCTGCGGCGATCCCATCACCGCACCCGACCTCGACGGCGCCGATGTCGCAGCGCGATCCGACCGGCCGCGCGACGCCGCGCTGGTCGCCGGCCGTACACGCGTTCCCTCCGCTCCCCGGTGCCGCGGGGTTGCCGGCGTCGATCGCGGGGCTTCCGGGCCCGGGCAACCGGGTCTCCGTCGGGCCCCCGTTGTCGGCGAGCGGTCCGAGCAGCGGATCTCCGGCCACGTTGCCGGTGAGGTCGCCGGTCATCGCGCACGTGCCGGGATCGGCGGCGTTGTAGCCGAGCGACGTCACCCACGACCCGGGGATCGGCATGCCGATTCCCTGGTCGATCGCTCCGCAGGCGAGCACGATGCTGTTCCGCACGAAGGCCGCTCCCGGAGCGCTCTGGTCCGCTCGCAGCGCGAGGCTCGTGACGGTGACGTTGTCGAGCGTCAGGTCCGGCGCATAGTGACACTCCGGAAACGTCGAAGCGCAGTACGAGAAGCTCGCGAGCTCGCCGTCGATGGTGGTGTTCGTGACGGTGAGGGGCCCGCCTTCGCCGACCGAGATGGCGTCCCCGCCGAGGGGCCCGGCCGTGTTCGCGGTGAACGTGCTGTCCCGCACCGTGGATGCCGCGGGAGAGAAGACGAGCGCGAGGCCACCTCCGACGCTGTTGGCGACGTTCGAACGGAACGTGCTGCGAACGATCGTGGCGGAGGTTGCGGACAAGACCGCCCCGCCCTCGTCGGCTTCGTTCCCGGTGAAGACGGAGTCGGTGATCGTCACGCCGGCGCCCGCGGACGTGGACCAGACGCCGCCGCCGAAGGGTGCGAGGCCGTTGCGGACCGTGACGCCGCTCAGCGAAAACGTCGCTTGGGCATTGAATACTCGGCCCACATGGTTCGCGTCAACGATGGTCGTCGCCGCGCCGGCGCCCGAGATGGCGAGTGCATCGGTCACGGTCAGGTTCGCCGCCACGTAGGTGCCGGCGGGGAGCGTGATCGTGTCGGCGCCGGGAAGAGCATTCGCTTCCTCGATCGCCGCGCGCAGCGCGCAGGCGCCGCCCGTCGTGAGGCACGCGCCGTCGCCCGGGGAGGCGTCGCCGGCGTCGGCGGTCGTGTCCACCGTGAAGACGACGGCCCGGACCGGCCCGGCCAGGAGAAGCAACGCGACGAGCAGCGGGGCGACAAGGCGTGCACGCACCGAGTTTTCCCCCTTTGTCCCGGTGCTGGGCGTACCATCCGCGCCCCGGACCCCGCAAGGGAAAATGCGAAGGTCCTCTACGGCGCGAAGTCGTGGATCAGGTCCGGACTCGTCACGGCCAGCTCCTCGTAGAGGTAGCGCGCGGCAACCTGGTCGCCACGAAACAGCGCGTCGAGAAACGCCGTCGCGGTCTGCTTCGCGATCTGCTCCTGCCGCGCGCCGTCGATGTGGCGCGGATCGCCCTGGCAGAGACCGAGCGAGGCGCCGCAACCGTCGAGCGTCACGTGGTTCGCGGCGCCGCCCATGTTCTGGAGGAGCGCCAGCGAATCGGCCGCGAACTGACCCGGCGGTGGCAGGAACGCGCAGATCTGCAGGTCGTCGACACTCGTGCCGAAGTCGGCGAACCCCACGTGGTTGCCGTTTCGCACCCGCACGAGCGACTTGGGCGCGTTGGCGCGCTCGTAGGTCACCAGCCCGTGGCTCGCGAAGGGGGCGAGCAGATCGTTGTCGCCGTGCAGGACGAGCAGCGGGACGGCCACGCTCCCGAAGTAGCCCGGCTGCAGGAAGCAGGACGGCGGCGAGAGCGGGATCGCCGCCTTGATGCGAGGATCGCGCACGACGGCGTCGTAGGTGGCCACGAGCGTGGTGAGCCCGCCGTTCGAGTGGCCCGTCGCGGCGATGCGCTCGCCGTCGATCGCACGGGAGAGCGGACCCGTGGGAGCCGTCGAGAGGGCCAGGAACCGGTCGATGAGAAACGAGACGTCCCCGGCCTGGTTCGGGATGTCGGCGATCTGCGCGTGGTCTTGCGCGCCGAGCCTCGAGAGCGGGTAGGCCGGCGCGATCACCACGTAGCCGTGGCTCGCGAGGTGCGCCGTGTAGCGGGCCGACTGGTCCGCCGGCGAGCCGAGGCCGTGGCTGAAGACGACGAACGGGAACGGCGCTCCGTCCGTCGCGACGGGAACGTCCGCTCCCGCAGCGTCGGCCGGATACCAGACGAGCGTGGGCAAGGTCCGATCCGGCGCACCCGGGTAGCTGCCGTTCGGCATCGTCGGGCGCGACGCATCGACCAGCGTCATCTTCGTCGTGCCGACGGCGTAGCGCCCCGGCCGCTGGAACGCCGTGCTCGCGCGCCGGTCGACGACGTCGAGCGCGGCACTCGTCCCGCGCGCGGCGATCGTGAAGTCCGTCCCCGGTCCCGGAACCGGACCGCACGTGATCGTGAGCCGATACGCGACCTGGCGCCGGCGTCCGGGGCGCAGCGTCACCGGAAACCGCAGCGCGCGGGCGATTTCGGGCACGAGCGCGGGACAGACGAGATCACCCGCGCCCGGCGTCGCCGTGATCCCGAGGTCGGTTGCGAGCGCCGCGGCGTCCGGCCACGTGACGGCCTCGCTCGTCTCGTTTCGCACCGTCACGAGGGTGCGCACCGGACGTGTGATGCGGCGATCGCTCAGCTTCACGACCTTCGGAACGCGCACGCGGGTCACCTGCAGGGCCGCAGCCGGCGCCGCCAGCGCGGCGAGGCAGAGCGCCACGACGACTCGAAGCATGCCGGGTCGCCGTACCACCCTCGCCGTCGAGGCGAAAGGAGAAAGGCGCCGGTCGCGGCACATTCTGCCGCCCGACGGCCCGGCCCGCGCGCGCTGCACCACGCTCGCCGAGTGGCACCCGGCGTGCACAGGCCGCCGATGCTTTCCAGCCTTCGGACAGCCCTTCGCACCGGCCCGGCCGGGGTCGCGTTCGTCACCGTGACGCTCGCGGTCGTGGTGGCGACCGTCGCCGGCTTCTTCGACCTCGCCTCGCTCATCGTGACCGTCGGCGGCACGATCGCCGTCACCTGCGTGACTTTCCCGGGGAGTCGCCTGCGGCAGACCTGGCAGCTCGTGGGCGATGCGCTCCTGCCGCCGGCCGGCAACGAGGACGTGCTGGCGTCGGTGCAACATCTCGCCCGTGCCCACCGCGTCGAGGGCGCGCCGGGGCTGGAGCGCGCGCTCACGCGCGAGACCGACCCGTTTCTCCGCGCGGCCGTCCTGCACGGCCTGGACACCACCTCGGCCGAGGAGCTCGAGGACGCGCTGGTGGCCGAGGCCCGCATGCGCGCCGCCGACGGCGAGGCCGCGCGGCAGGTGCTGCTCACCGTCGCGAAGCTCTTCCCGGCCTTCGGCCTCATCGGCACGCTGATCGGCCTCGCGCTCCTGCTCCGCAACCTCGGACACGCGAGCGTCGTCGCCATCGGACCGGGCCTCGGCGTCGCCGTCCTCACGACGCTCTACGGCGCCGTCCTCTCGAACGTCGTCGTGCTGCCGCTCGCGACCAAGCTCCAGGCGCACCTCGGAAGACAGGCGATGCGCACCGAGATGATCATCGACGGCGCGCTCCTCGTCCAGCGCAAGGAGTACCCGACCCGCATCGAGCACGTGCTGCGTGCCTACCTCGGGCCGCGCCGGCTCGCCGAGCCGCGGCCGAGCCCGCTCGTCCTCTCGACCCGTGCGGCGTAGGCGCCCGACCGTCCCGCCGCCCGGCGCCGCCCCGTCCGACGACGATCAGACGGCGCAGGCGGCGTGGCTCATCACGTTCAGCGACCTCGTGCTCCAGCTCTTCGCGTTCGTCGTCCTGTGCGCGGTGATGGCCCGTCCTGGACGCGCGGCCGATCCGACGCCGGCGCCGTCCACGACGACGAGTCTCGCCATCCGGACGACGACGACCACGACGACCTCCTCGACGTCGACGTCCTCGACGACGCTGGCAGCAGCCGCCGTCGAGGACCCTACGCCCCTCGTGCGCGCCCACGACGAGCTCGCGACCTTCGTCGAGCGCCGCGGCATTGCGGGCTCCGTCACCGTGAGCCTCCTCGACCGGGACCTCGTGATCGCCATGTCCGACACGATCGCGTTCGCGTCGGGGAGCGCGGAGCTGGCCGATGCGGCGCTGCCGCTCCTCACGACGGTGCGCGACCTCGCGACCTCGATGCCGAACTGTCTCGTCGACGTGACCGGCCACACCGACGATCGGCCGATCCACACGCCCGCATTCCCGTCGAACCTCGAGCTGTCGCTCGCCCGCGCGGCGGCCGTCGCGCGCGAGCTGGGGGCGGGCGATTCCGAGCTCGAGCGGCGCATCGTCGCCGCCGGCGTCGGCGCGCACCGGCCGGTCGTACCGAACACCGACGACGAGGCCCGGGCGCGCAACCGCCGGGTCGAGATCCGGCTGCGGCCACGGGCGTCCGACGAAGGCTGAGCGTTACGGATTGCAACGCGAAGCGGCTTCGTCGCACGAGCCGCTGCAGCAGATGGAATTCGTGAAGCAGCCGCCGCCCGCCGGCTGGCAGTCGCACGTCCCGCCCGTGCACGAGCCGTAGCAGCAGTCGGCGCCGCTCGTGCACGATGCGCCGGTTCCTCCACAGCCGCCGAAGCACATGTGGAACGTGGGGTCGCACAGGCGGCTGCAGCAGTGCGCGTCCGTCACGCACGGTTCGCCGCTCCCCCGGCATGCACCGCAGGTCCCGCCCGTGCACGTGGGGAAGCAGCATTCGCTGGCGTTGGCGCACGACGCGCCGCCGCTGCGGCAGGCGTCGCACCGGCCGCCCGTGCAGTGCCCCGTGCAGCACTCCTGGTCGGTCGTGCAGGGCAGGTCGTCACCGACGCAGCACTCGACGTTGCCGGAGGAGCCGGGCCGCCGGCACTCGAAGCCATCGCAGCACGAGAAGGATATGAATCCAGTCGGGACCTCGAGGAGACACGTCTCGTCGATTCCCGCGCAGCAGGTGTTGTCCGGCTGGCAGTGGCCGGCTGTGCAGCCGAACGGCGGATTGCAGTGCGTGGAGATGCACAGCTTGCCGTCGGGCACTGGCGTGGAGATCGCCGACGGATCACAGCACGGCAGCGAGACGTTGGGGCCGCCGTCGGTGCAGCACTGGCAGCCCGTCGAGAAGCCGGGTGGCCCGCACGAAACGGTCGGGACGTCGCACTGTCCGAGCGCAGCGCCGTCGCACTGCTCGCCGGCTTCGATGATCCCGTTCCCGCACACGGCGGGGAGCGTCGTGCTGGTGGTCGTGGAGGTCGTCGTCGTGGTGCCGCCGAGCGAGCCATTGTCGCAGTCGGCGAGGCCGGCGGCGATGGCGTCGCGGGCCGAGAACGTGCCCGCGACGTCCTTGCGGACGGTCGATGGCCCGAACACGACGCAGTTGCGAAGCGTCCCCGTGGTGATGCGCACCCCGACCGCGCCCTGCGGCCCGGCGAGCGCGAGCCCCGCGCGCCGGCCGACGACCTTCAGCGTGCGCCCCTGCTTCAGGCCGACGCTGCGTAGCGGGGAGAATGCGTCCGGTGCGCTGCGGTCAGTGAAGCGGTAGACGTCGATGGCGGCGTCGCGCGCCGTCCAGCCCGGCGCACCCACAGCCGGCGGTGCGACCGCGGCGGTGCCGCTGGGCTCGGCGGGCGAGAAGAGCTCGATCGTCGCGCCGCCCGCAGCGGTGCTCGGATCGTCGGCGCCGCCGATCGCGGGGAAGAGAAAGCCCGGATCCTTCGAAACGAAGATCAGCTTCTCGGAACCGTTCGGCGCGCGCCGCAGGAGGAGCTTCGCGCCCGAGATCGACCGATCGGCCGCGAACGCCGGCAGGGAGCAGAGCGCCACCCAGGCAGCGATCGCGATGCGTCCCACGAGCACCCCCTTGCGTGAAGCCATACCCGCGGCCGCTCGCGAGCGTCAAGGTGAAAACGCTTGACGCCGCGGTCGGCCGGGTGGGATGCCCGAGACGATGAAGACGGCGCTCGTCTGCTTGATCGTCGTGGCCGTGTTCGGAGCCGTGCCGGGCGGCGCCGACGCGCTGACCGACGTGCGCGTGGAAGGCAAGAGCGTCAGCATCGGCGCCCGCAGTCCGACCCGCCGCACGCTCGCGTTCCGCACCCAGGTCGACCCGAACATCGTCGCGCCGTTCCCCGATCCGACGACGGGCGCGTCGCTGCGGGTGTTCGTCTCGAACGTGGCCGGCCAGTGTCACGCCGAGATCGCGCTGCCGGCGAGCTTCTGGACTCCGATCTCCGGCAACGGCGCACAGAAGGGATGGCGCTATCGCGACGCCGCTGCCGGCGCCCAGGGCGTGCGGGCGATCACCCTCTCGCCGCGCAAGAGCGGCGGCCGCATCGTCGTGAAGGCGCGCGGCGCCTTTCCGTGCGGGCTGGAGGCCATGCAGACGGGACCGCTCCACGTCGTGCTTCGGATGGGCGGCATGCGCTACTGCGCCGCCTTCGGCGGCGTGGTGCTGGCGAACGAGGTCGGACGCTACAAGGCGATCAGCGCCCTCGCGCCCGCCGCCTGCCTCGACGGCGACGTCACCGCCGCCGATCTGAACGTCCTCCACGGCATCTTCTGCCCGGCCGCCAGCGTCGGCTGCCGCCGGCTCGATCGCATCGACCTGCTGCGCCAGTTCCTGGTCGCGCGCGGCTGCCCCGACGTCCTCGCGCTCGAAGAGGTGTTCAACGCCGGGCCGCCGTTCGGCGACAACGTGGCGGCGCTCGAGGCGGCGCTCACGAACGCGTGCCCGACGCCGTACACCGTCGTCTACCAGGGAGCGAACCCGTTCGACGACGAGATGATCTTCTCGCGCTTCCCGGTGCTCGTGCAGGAGACGCTCGATCTCCTCGGGCCGCTGCGAAACGTCGCGCACGTCCGCATCGACCATCCGGTGGGGCTGCTCGACGTGTACGCGACACACCTCGCCTCGGGCAGCGATCTCGCCGGCGGCACGTGCGGCGTCGCGTTCAGCGAGCCCTGCCCCGCCGATTGCGTCGCGGCCGGCGCCACCACGGTGCGCGACTGCCAGGCCGTGCAGGTGGCCAAGCACGTCGAGGCGACGCACGACGTCGCGACCCCGGCGCTGCTCTTGGGCGATTTCAACGAGACGCCGGGATCGTTCGTCTACGCGCAGTACGCGACGCGCGGCTGGACCGACGCCTACCTCGCCGGCGGCAACCCGGAGTGCGACGTCCTCTCCGGCGTCGGCTGCACGTCGGGCCGCATCGACGACGCCCTGACGGACCTGGAGAACCCGGCCCTCAACCAGACCGAGCGCATCGACTACGTCTGGGTGATCCCGCCGGGTCCGGGGTCGATCTGCTCGGCGACGGTCGAGCCCGCCGGCGACGGAGACGGCGACGGCGTCGCGACGCGCCTGTTCGCCGACGAGCCCAATCCGTTCGCGCCCTCGTGCGGACCCTCGCCCGCCGCGATCTGCTGGTCGTCCGACCACAGCGGCGTGCAAGCCGACGTCAACTGCGATTAGATCGCCCGTCGCTGGTGCCGGCTCCGTCTCCCGCCGACGCGCGTCTCGCGCGCAGGTTCCCCTCGTATCGCGACTTCGTCGACGACGCGCTCTTCCACCCGGCGTGGGGCTACTACAGCACCGGCGTCGTGCGCTTCGGCGAGGGCGGACACTACGACACCTTCCCGACCGCGCTCTCGCCGCTGTTCGGCCGCATGGTGGCGCGCGCGGCGCTGCGCCTCTGGGAGCGCACGGGACGCTCGTCGCGGTTCGAGGTGTGCGAGATCGGCGCCGGCAACGGCCAGCTCTGCCTGGACACGATCGCCGCCGTCGAGACCGGTGCGACGCCGCGCTGGCGACGCTTCGCGCGTGCGTTCCGCTACCGGATCGTCGAACGGAGCTCGGCGCTCGCGCGCCGCCAGCGCGCGAAGCTGGGGCGCCTCGCGAGCCGCGTCGTGTGGACGCGCGCCGATCTCTCGCGCCGGCCGGCCGCGGGCGCGCCGTTCGGCAAGGGCGGACTCGTAATCGCGAACGAGGTGCTCGACTGCCTCGCGCACCACAAGGTCGTCGCCGGGCCGCGCGTCGTCTTCGTCGTGCCGAGCCGGCGCGGGCGCCCCGTCACGCGATCCGGGCTCGCGCGGCCCCTGCGGCGCGGCGAGCGCCTGCGCTATCGCGAGGTCGCGCTCCCGCTCGACGTCGTGCCGGGGCTGCGTGCGTTCCTCGCCCGCTACTGCCCCGAGCGTCTCGCCGCCGGGCGGTCGTTCCCGCCCTACTTCGCCTGCCCGGCGATCCCGACGCTGGTCGGCAACGTCGCGCGCCTGTACCGGACGGCGGAGATGCTCTGGATCGACTACGGCGCGCTGCGCCCGTTCCATCTCCGCGCGCCGGAGCGCCGGCGTGTCTTCGCGGGGCCGCCGCGCTCGGGACGCGGCGTCTACGACGCGCCCGGCCGCGACGACATCACGTTCATGGTCGACTTCTCGGTCGTCGCTCAGGCGGCGCGCGACGCCGGTCTCGCGATCACGTTCTACGGCGGCCAGGGCGCGCTCGCGCGCGCGACCGGGGTGCGCCTCGGCTCGCGCGAGATCGCCCTCATCACCCGCGCGCGCGCCGCGGCGTGGATGCTCGACGTGGTCGGGCTCGGGCCCGAGCGCGAGTGGCGACGCGGCGCCATCACGTGGACGCGCGAGGGCGCACGGGGCGGCTCGCTCGCGGCCGGCATCGCGCGCGATGCCGAAGAGTTTCTCGGCCGCCGGCCGAGCCGCTTCAGGATGATCGCCCTTTCGACGGGCCCGACGATTTTCCCCCGCCGCCGCCACGGAGCTGCGAGGCCAGGTCGGCGAAGGGGTTGTTGAACGCCGGGCGCGGCTCGCGTGGCTTGGGGCGATCGCCGCCGCGACGCGGCGGCTCCTGCGGGCGGCGCTGAGCCGAGACCGACGGCGCCGGGCGAGACGTCGGCGGGGGCGCCTCGCGCCGCATGCTGAGCGCGATCTGCTGCTTGTCGCGATCGACGCCGACGACACGCACCTCGACCCGATCGCCCGGCTTCACGACCGCGTGCGGATCCTTCACGAACTGATCCGCGAGCCGCGACACGTGGACGAGGCCGTCCTGCGTGAGGCCGATGTCGACGAACGCGCCGAAGGTGGTGACGCTGGTCACGACCCCGGGGCACGTGAGGCCGGGCGTCAGCTCCGCGAGGGTCCGCACCGCGGGCGCGAAATCGGTCGGGGCGAGAACGCCGCGCGGATCGTGCCCCGCCTGCCCGAGTGCGCGCACCACGTCGGCGAATGTGCTGGGACCGATCTCGGGCTCGAGCTCGGCCGCGGCGGCCACGAGCTTCGCGCCTTCGCCACACAGACCGGCGGCGTCCGTCCCGTGCGTCGCCGCCAGGCGCTCGAGCGCCTCGTAGCGCTCGGGATGGACGGCGGTCGCGTCGAGCGCGTGTGTACCACCGTACACGCGCAGAAAGCCCGCGGCCTGCTCGAAGGCGCGGTGATCCAGGAGGGGCACCGCGCGCACGGCGGTACGCGACGCGAAGGGCCCGTGCGCGCCCCGCTGCTCGACGATCGCCCGCGCGAGTCCGGACGTGAGGCCCGGGACGCGCGAGAGCAGATGCTCCGGCGCCGTGTTGACGTCGACGCCGACGTCGGCGACGCAAGCCGCAACGGTCGCGTCGAGGCCGCGCTCGAGCCGTGGCTGCGAGACGTCGTGCACGTGCATCCCGACGGCGAGCTGTCGCGGCTCGAGCCGCACGAGCTCGGCCAGTGGATCCTGCAAGCGGCGCGCGATCGTGACGGCCGCGCGCGTCGCCTGATCGAGGTCGGGCAGGTCCTCGCGCCCCGCATCGCTGGCCGCCCACGCCCCGGCGCCGATCTCGGAGACGACGAGCACCGGCACGCCGGCGCCGCGTTCGCGCACGAGGGCGCGCACGCCGCGCACGACGTCTTTGCTCGCGCCGCCGTCGCCGATCGCGATCGCCTGGGCACCGTGCGTGGCCACCAGCTCCGCGAGGAGGTCGCCCGCGCGGGCGCGCTTCTCGTCGTCGCCGGCGTGGATGACGCCGTGGCCGAGCGGCCGGCCGTTCCCGTCGACGACCGCGACCTTGCTGCCGCCGCGCGGCGCGAGGTCGATACCGATGACGACGCGCGCGCCGAAGGGCGCGGCCATAAGGAGCGCACGGGCACCCGCTGCGATCTCGTCGACCGCGATGTCGTCGGCGGCCGCGCGCAGGGCCTTCTGCACGGCCGTCTCGGCGGCCGGGCGGACGTGCTCGTCGAAGGCGCGGCGTGCGGCGCGTCCGAGGACGTCGGCGCCGGGTGCGTCCGCGACCGTGCACGCCTCGGTCTCGACCAGGGCGCGGAGCCGCGCCGTGAGATCGGCGTCGTCGCTCGCGCCGCCGAGCTCCACCCGCAGCTCCCCTTCGTTCACGCCGCGACGGATCGCGAGGTAGCGCTGGGCGTTGGCCGGATCGAGCATCGCGCCGACCGGCTCGTGCACGTCGAAGTAGGCCGCGAAGCGCCCGCCGTCCTTGCTGCGCTCGCCGCGCGAGACGTGCAGCCACGCCTCGCGCGCCAGCGCCTCGCGCACCCGCGTGCGCAGCGGCACGATCTCCGCGATCCGCTCGGCGAGGATGTCTTCGGCGCCGGCGATCGCCTGCGCCGCGTCGGCGATGCCGTGCTCCTCGCTCCGGAAGGTGAACGCCCAGAGGTCGAGTGTCTGGCCGGGCAGCGGGGTGTCGAGCCCGTGGCCGCAGTTCCAGATCCAGTCGGCGAGCGGGCCGAGCCCGGCCTCGGCGGCGGCGACGGCCGGGGTGCGCCGCTTGCGCTTGAAGGGCACGTAGAGGTCCTCGAGCGCGTCGCGGTCGAAGGTGGACTCGACCTCTGCGCGGAGCTCCGGCGTGAGCTTGCCCTGCCGCGCGATCTCCTCGCACACGAAACGCTGGCGCAAGAGGAGCGCGTCGTACCGCTCCTTCGCGTCGGCGACCGCCATGACGTCGCGGTCCGGAAGGTTCTGCGTGCGTTCCTTGCGGTAGCGCGCGATGAACGTGAGCGTCGCGCCCTCGCCGACGAGCGCCAGCACTGCCTGTGCGGCCGCGATCGGGATGTCGGGATGGGCGGCGTGGAGAAACGCGTCGAAGGTCATGGCTCACTCGGGCGGCATGGGCGTCGGCACGATCGTGACCGGCATGTCCGCCGGTACCGATCCGAGTGTGACCGCGATCTTGGAGAACCCCATGCAGAGGGCCGCTGTCACGCCGAGCTCGACCAGCTCCGCCGGCGTGAAGATGGCGTGCAGCTCGGCGGCGAGCGCCGCGTGGACCTCGGCGCGGCGGCCGAGGACCACGTCCGTCAGCGCGATCGCCGCCTTGTGGCGGGGCGACAACGCCGAGACGGCGTAGGCGTCGTCGATGAGCGCCACCTGGCCCTCGTCGAGCCCGTTCTCGCGTGCGATCGCGAAGCGCACGTTGCGGCAATAGCCGCAGCCCGTGACGCGCGCGTTGCGGAGGCGGACGACCTCCTTGGTGGGATGGTCGACGATCCCGTCGCGCCATAGACGGCCGTACAGCTCCATGAACCGCCGCAGGAGGCGCGGCTCGTGGCCGAGGACGCCGGTGCGCTGCACATCGACCGTCGCGGCATCCGGAAGCGGCACGCGCGGCATCTCACAGCTCCGGACGGACGTCGAGTAGGCGCGCGAGGCGCGCGAGCCCCTCGCACACGGCGGCATCCTGCGCGATGGCCACGATCTCACGTGGCGTGTAGTGGGCGCGCACCCGCTCGACGAGCTCGTCCGTGACGCCGTGCGGGTCGAGCACGATCTGCTCCACGAGCTCGGTCACGACCGCGTGGGCTGGGGACGGGGTGCGGCTGGGCGCCTCCGGATCGGGACGTCCGCCGACGAGGACGGCGATGCGGCGGCGGTAGACCGCACGGAGGACCGGGTCGATCACCGTCGGATCGGCGGCCGTCGCCTCGAAGGCGCGATAGCCCGCGTGGAGATCCGAGCGGAGCGCGAGCGCGTCGCCGAGCGTGCGGACGGGCGGAGTGGTTGCGAGCCAGCTCATCGAATGCGCGGCAGGACCTTGTCCGCGAACAGGCGCAAGCCCGCCCAGCCGAGGTCGGGATCCATGCCGCCCATCAGTGGATGCAGGATCACGCGCCCGTACTCCTTCGCGATGCCGACGCACTCCTCGGGCGTGACGACGCGGTAGACGCCGCTCGCGCGGACCCCCGCCTCGGTGGTCGTGTCGACGTGGACCTCCGAGCGCTGCCCCGGCGTCTGCCAGTCGTGATAGGTGCGCGCGTCGTAGAGCGCATGGGGCGTGATGCGTGGCCAGTCGCGCTCGGGGTCGTCGGTCACGTGGACGAAGCCCGGCCCGCCGGGCAAGGCGACGAAGCCGCCGGCGAATCCCTCGGCCGCGCACGCCTCGTGATAGATGCGCGCCAGCTCCTGATCGCCGATCGCCGGAAAGAACCCGCAGCGCAGGCGCGCCGCGCGCTTTGCCGCCTTGGCCGTCGAGCCGCCGACGAGGATCATGGGCGGCGCCGCCGGCTTCGGCGTCACGCGGACGCGCCGGCCGCGCCACGTGAACGGCTCGCCGGTCCACGCCTGCTGCAGGACGCCGACGTACTCGTCGAAGAGCTTGCCGCGCTGTGTGCGGTCGACGCCGGCCATCTCGAACTCTTCGGGACGGTAGCCCATGCCGGCGACGAGACTGATGCGGCCGTCGCTCGTGAGCGCCGCCGTGGCGAGCTGCTCGGCGAGACGGATCGGATCGTGCAGCGGGACGAGGACCGCTGCGACGTTGATGCGCAGGCGCTTCGTGCGCGCCGCGATCGCGGCGGCGAGCGTGATGGGCGACGACATGTAGCCGTCCTCGACGCCGTGGTGCTCGGAGATGGCGACCACATCCAGGCCGATCCGATCGGCCCATTCGCAGATGTCGAGGCACGCCTCGTACTGGCGTGCGTGCGTCGTCGCCGCGAACGGCGGCACACGGAGATCGAAGCGCAGACCGACCATGGCGGGCATCGGCGCGGGTTCTAGCGGCGGCGCCCCCGCGGCGTCAATGCAGGCGGCATGGCGGTTGCTTTCAGATCGAGGTGCTGGCTGCTCGCGCGCAGCGACTCGTCCCGGCTAGCCCGGGCCCGTCGGACGTGTGGCGGTGCGTCACCGTTGCGTCGCTGACAAATCCATGACCGAGACCCCTCCCGATCGCGCGCGACTCCGAGACGCGTCGCTTCCGCAGCTCGCCGAGCAAGGCCGTGCGGGCTGCGCGCTCATCATCGCGGCCGTGTCCGCGTTCGGGGTGGCGGACTTCGTCGCCAACCGCCACGTCTTCGGGCCGCTGGCCGCGATCGCGCTCTTCCAGATCACGGTCGCGGGCGCCGGCATCTTCGCGCTCCGCGGGACGCCGACGCGGCGGCGCGCCACGCTGGTCCTGATCGGCGTCATGACCCTCGTGTTCGGGACCGGCGCGCTGTCCGACGCGCTCTCGCACAACCTCTACGCGACCTCGACGATGAGCGTCCTCGGCTGCCTCATCACGTCGACGTTCCTGCCTTGGGGCGCGCTGCCACAGGCCGTCACGGCCGTCGCGATGACGAGTGCCGGCGTGACGGCGCTCGCCGTGATCTACGGCTCGTTCACGGCCGTCGCGCACCTCGCGGTCGGGTTCTATGCCACTGCCGGCGCGTCCGCCCTGATTGCGCACGCGCTCGAGCGCGGGCGCTTCGACCGCCTCCGTGCCGACGCGGCGCTCGCCGCCTCGAAGGCCCTCGCCGAAGAGGAGGCGCACGTCGCCTCGACTCTGGTCCGCATCGGCGAGGCGCTCGGCGAGCACCTGGGCCAGAGCGACATGCTGGACACCGTGTGCGCGCTCGCCCGCGACGCGCTCGGCTGCGACTGGAGCAGCACGTACATCTGGGACGACGTGCGCAAGGCGACGCGCCTGGTCGCCAACGCCGGCTCGCGCGGGGATCTCGTCGCCGAGCTACGGGAGATCGTGTGGCCGATCTCGAGCGTGCCGATGGTCGGCGCCGTGCGGCCCGGCGAGCTGCTCGAGATGCCGGACGCGGCCCATCAGGAGCTCATGCCGGCCGACCTGCTCCGGCGCATGGACACCGCGTCCGCGCTCTGCGCGCCGATCGCCGCCGGCGGCAAAGCCCTCGGCACGCAGATCCACGGCTACGTTCACCGCACGGGGCCGTTCAGCGCGCGCCAGCGACGCCTCGCGCTCGGGATCGCGCACGCCACCGCGATCGCGCTCGAGAACGCGCGCCTGATCGCCGACTTGAAGGCCGCGAGCCGCCTCAAGTCCGAGTTCGTCGCGACCATGTCGCACGAGCTGCGCACACCCCTCAACGTCATCACCGGCTACACCGACATGCTGCTCGAGGGCGCCGCGGGCGCGCTCACGCTCCCGCAGCGCGAGATGCTCGACCGGGTGCAGCGCAGCTCCGCCGAGCTCTTCGAGCTGGTGACCGCCACGCTCGACGTGGGTCGCCTCGAGGCCGGGCGCGAGACGGTCGACCGCGCGCCCGTCGTGCTCGATTCGCTGTTCGCGGAGCTGGCGCTCGAGGTCGAGCCCCTCGTGCCGGACGGCGTCGAGCTCTCGTGGGAGAGCGCGATGCGCCCAGCCGTCGTCACCGATCGGGCGAAGCTGAAGACCATCCTCAAGAACCTCATCGGCAACGCGCTCAAGTTCACGAGGGCCGGGCACGTCCGCGTCACGGCCACCTGGCAGGACGACCTGCTGGCGCTCGTCGTCGCCGACACCGGCATCGGCATCCCGGCCGAGGCGCTGCCGGTGATCTTCGAGATGTTCCGTCAGGTCGACGGCTCGGACACGCGCCGCTTCGGGGGCGTCGGGCTCGGGCTCCACATCGTGAAGCGCCTGACGACGCTGCTCGGCGGCATGGTCGACGTCTCGAGCACGCCCGGCGCCGGCTCGAGCTTCGTTGTCCGCGTGCCCGCCACGCTCGCCCTGCGCGCGACCGGAACCTAGCTTTTTCCGACCCAAGACTACGTCTTGGGTCGGGGGCGAGGGTGTGGCGTTGGCGGCACGCGCGACCGGCATGTAGCGGCCAGCAAAGCTGGCGCGACAAGGCAGGTACGCGCCTGGCAACGCCGCGAGCAAGGGACAGGGTCGTGCGCCGTGGCGATGCCGAAGATACGTCGGTCGCAACCAGCCGACGCAGCCTGCACGCGGCTGCAACTACGCTTCACGTGGCAGGCGTACCTCGCCTGCCGCGCCGGCTTTGCCGGCCGCGGCATGCCGGTCGCGCGTACCACGAACGCAACACTCTCGCGTCCCCGTCCCGGCCCAAGACGTGGTCTTGGGCCGGCGCCGCTATCCCTCGCGCGGCCAGTCGCGCGGGACCGCGAGCTGCCAGCGCGGCGCGCGGCGCTCGAGGAACGCCAACACGCCCTCGAGCGCGTCGGGACGTCCCATGACGAGGTGGTGGTACGCCGTCTCGCGCTGCCCGACCTCGTCGCGCGTGAGCGCCCGGCTCTCCCACAAGAGGTGCTTCGAGAGCGCGACCGACAGGGGCGCGCAGTTGACGGCGATGTCGCGCGCCATCTCGCGGGCGGCCGCCAGCACCTCGGCACCCGGAAAGGCGCGGCTCGCGAGCCCGATCGTCGCGGCTTCGTCGCCGGTCACGTGCCGGCCGGTGAGGAAGAGCTCGGCGGTGCGGGCGAACCCGATGGCGCGCGGGACGGTCCAGTGCGAATGGGCGTCGGGCAGCACGCCGCGGCGCACGTGGGCGAAGGCGAGCTTCGCCTCGCGTGCCACGAGACGGATGTCGCACTGCATGGCGAGCGTGAGACCGATGCCGATCGCGTGGCCGTTCACCGCCGCGATCACGGGCTTGCGCACGTCCCAGGCCGGGAACGCGACCGGATCGGCGCTGAACTCCGACTCGTCGCGCTTGGCGAAGGTGTCGCTGCCCGCCGTCAGATCGGCGCCCACGCAGAAGGCGCGCCCGGCTCCGGTGAGCACGACGGCGCGGACGTCGTCGCGCTCGTCGCACTCTCGATACGCCGCTGCGAGCGACGCCCCCATCGGGCCGGAGAACGCGTTCATGTGCTCGGGACGATCGAGCGTCAGCAGCGCGACGCCGTCGTCGATCTCGACCCGAAGGTGCTCGTAGGCCATGCGGCCTCCTACCAGAAGGTCCCGGAAGTCGGCCACTTTCTTGGGCCTGACGGGTAGGGGCTTGACCCGGGTCTCGCGTCAGGCCTACGTGTTGGCCCTTCACGAATCACTACATGAGGTGGTGGATGCCGCGCGATAAGCCCCACGTACTCTTCCTCGACGGCTCGAATGCGGCTGGCAGCTTGATGGCGGAAGCGCTCCTGCAACGACATGCGGGCGAGCGCTTCGAGGTCGCGAGCGCCGGTCTGGAGCCGCGCGAGGTGACCGCGCTCACGCGCCAGGTCTTGGAGGAGGTGGGCATCGAAGCGACGCGCCTCCGCTCGAAGCGGATCAAGGAGTTCCTCGCGCGCGTTCCCGTCCAGTACGCGATCATCCTGACGCAGGCCGCGAAGGCGAGTGCGCCCCGGCTCTATCCGTTCGCCGGCAAGACGCTGCGATGGCCGTGCGCCGATCCGGCCGAGGGCGACGACGCCACCGGCGATCGTCTCGAAGCCTTCCGGCAGCTCCGCGACCAGATCGACGCGCACATCCGGTCGTGGGTGGCCGAGGTGGAAGCCACTGCCGCCGGCGCCTGACGCCCGACGCGCGATCATCATCGAATCGTCACCCCGATAGCGCCCTCCCCGTCACGAAGGACGACTACGTTCGCGCGTGAGGAGGGCGCGCATGGGAAGCAAGCGTCTGGCCTGTCGACTGTGTCTGTGGGAGCGGATCGTCGGGTCGCGGGTGTCGCCCTCGTGCGAGGACGTCGTGCTGCGCGCCCACTACGAGGTGACGCACCGGATCACGTTCGAAGCGGGCGTCACCACCCGTGAGCGGCTGGCGCCACCCCGGGTCGTGTCGAAGCCCGCCGCCCAGAGACGAGGGGAGCTGCATGCTGCGTGACGACCTCCCGGCTCGCATCGTCGTCGACGTGCCGGTGCTCGTCCCGGTGGCGTGCGTTCCGGAGCGACGCCTGGCCGCGGCCGTGCTGGAGCAGGCCCTCGCCGACCTCGAGCGCGAGACGCGACGGCTCGTGATCGTGCGGCGGCGCGGCCGTCCGGCCTACCCGCGCGAGCCGGCGCGCGCCTGGTTCCGTGCCATCGACGAGCGCTGGCCGTTCAGCTTCGAGAACGTGTGCGCCGCCCTCGGGCTCGACGCCGGCAGCATTCGTCGTGCCGTCGAGCGGCGGGGTCCGGCCGCGTGACCCAGCGCCCGCAGTGGGCTACGACCATGCGCGATGGAGTGCTCCGCGTGCACCCGCATCGCCGCCATCGGTGAAGGGACCAATCGCGACTTCGTCGCGACCCTCAGCGAGTCCCACGTCACGCTCGCGGACGAGCAACGCTATCGCGGCTACTGCATCCTGCTCCTGAAGGATCACCACGAGCACCTGGATGCGCTCCCGGTCGACCGGCAGCGGCGCCTATGGGACGACGTCACGCGCGTGGCGACGGCGCTGCGGCGGGAGACCCAGCCCGTGCGGCTCAACTACGCCTGCCTCGGGAACTTCGTCGGCCACGTCCACTGGCACGTGATCCCGCGCTACGCGGACGACCCCGAGCCGCTGCATCCGATCTGGGTGCGCCCCCTCTCCGAGCGGCGGTTCGTCCTGCCGGTCACCGAGCACGAGCGTCTGGTGGGTGCCCTCCGCCGCGCGCTCGGCCGCTGAGCGCTCACCCCGCCTTGAACGCCCGCACGAGATCTACGACCGCGTCCGGCTCGGTCTCGTTGTAGAGGACGAGGCTCGTCCGCGACGCCCACGCGTTGCGGCGGCGGAGCGCGCGTCCGGCCTCCGCGGGGCGGCCTGAGACGCCGATCGTGTCGAGCATGTCGTCGGTCACGAGCCGCATCATCTCGAACCACTGTCCCTGCTTGGACATGCGGTTCAGCTCGGGCTGCAGATCGCCCCAGCCGTGGTGCTCGAGCAGGACGCGGTACGCGGGCGTCGAGCCGTAGAACGCGATCTGCCCCTTGGCCTTGCCGCGAGCGGCGGCGATCTCCTCGTCGGTCGAGCCGATCATCGTGATCGTCTGGCACGCGATCTCGACCTGGTCGCGCGTGCGACCCGCCGCGGCGAGGCCACGCTCGAGCGCGGGCAGCCCGAGGGCGGCGACGTAGCCGGGCGAGTTGAGCGGATGCACGATCCAGCCGTCGGCGACCTCGCCCGCGACGCCGATCATGGCGGGGCCGAAGCCGGCGAGGAAGATCCGCGGCCGGGCGTACGGATTCGGCCCCGGGCTGAAGAACGGCGTCATGAGCGTGTGGGTGTAGAGCTCGCCGCGGAAGTCGAGCCGCTCGCCCGTGTCCCAGGCGTGCCAGATGGCGCGGATCGCGCGGACGAACTCGCGCATGCGCCGGTTCGGGCGCGACCAGGTCTCGCCGAACCGCTTCTCGATGTGCGGCCGGATCTGGGTGCCGAGCCCGAGCACGAAGCGACCCTTCGAGAGCAGCTGCAGGTCGTTCGCCGTGTACGCGCACACCATGGGGTTGCGTGCGAACGCGATCGCGATGGCGGTCGTGAGCTCGACGCGCGTCGTGTGCTCGGCGGCGACGGCGAGCGGCAGGAATGGATCGTGGGCGCCCTCGAAGGACAGGATGCCGTCGAACCCCTGCGCCTCGAGGGTGCGCGCCGCCGCGCCGGTTTGAGTCACGTCGGCCGGAGTGAGGGCACCCTCGATCTTCATGGGGGCCAGGTTCTACTCCGCTCCCCCGCCGCCGTGCGAGCGGCCGCCCGGGCGTGCTATGCGAGCCCGACGACGCATGCGCCGTCCGCTGCGACCCCTGGAGCTCGTGCTCGCGTTCCTGCTCGTCACGGGCGGCGGCTGGCTCCGCCTCCATCACCTCGGCGCGCCGAGCCTGTGGTGGGACGAGCTCGTGCACATCCGCACCGCCGACGCGGACAGCGTCGGCGCCCTCTGGCACGAGGTTCGCGACGGCGTCGCGCCGGGCACGGGCAACGCGGCCGCAGTGCCGCTCGACTACCTCGTCCTGCACGCGTGGCTCCGCACGACGGCGCGGCCCGAGCCGGCCCGGCTCGAGCGCTACTACCGTGCGCCGTCCGCCGTGCTCAGCTGCGCGGCCCTGCCCGCCATGTGGCTCGTCGCGCGCTCGGTCGGCGGGCCGGTGGTCGGCATCGTCGCGCTCGCGCTCCTGGCGACGTCGATGCCGCACGTCCTCTATGCCGCCGAGGCGCGCTTCTACTCGCTCTATGTCTTGATGACGATCGCGAACCTCGGCGCGTTCGTGCGCGTCGTGCGCGGGCCGGATCGTCCGGGACGCTGGGCGCTGTTCGCCGTCGTGAACGTCGCCTACGTCATGTCGGGGCTCTACGGCCTGTTTCCGATCGTCGCCGAGTGCGCCGTGCTGGCGGTGGAACTCCTCCGCCGCTGGCGGCGTGGTGAGGGCGCCGGGCCGTTCGTCGCGTTCCTGGCGAGCTCCGTTGCACTCGCGGCCGTCGTCCTCGCCTACCTCGCCCCCGGAGCCATCACGACGGTGTACCCGCGCGGCGCGCCGGTCTGGCTGCATCCGTTCGGTGCGCTCACGGGCACGATCGACTTCTTCGCCTCCAGCAGCCTCCCCTTCGCGTTCGCGCTCGGCCTCGCCGTCCCGATCGCCCTGGTGGTCGCGCGCGATCGCACGACCGCGCCGCTGCTGGCGGTGATCGCTCTCGCGATCGCGGCGGTGCCGCTGATCGTCACGATCGCGCAGTGGAAGCGCTACTACTACCATCCGCGGCACGCGATCTTCCTGCTGCCGATGCTGCACCTCGCGAGCGGTCTCGCGCTGGCGGGGCTCCTCGAGCGGCTTGCCATCCGCCGGGCGCCGGCGCTCCTGGCGGGGGCCGTCCTCGCCCTCGCGCCGGGTGTCTCCCGCGTCCAGGCCTACGTCGCAAACCCGATTCCGTTCTTCCAGCAGACCAAGACCTATCGTGACTTCGCCGGCCTCACGCGCCGGCTCGCGGGAAGCGTCGCGGGGTTCCCACCCGACGAGACGCTGCTGCTGCTCGCCGAGCGCAATCGACCCGGCCACCTCGCGAATCCCGTCCTCGACTTCTACCTCGAGGCCTACGGGATCGCGGACCGCGTCGCGCTGCGCGGCTTCACCGACGTGCCGGGTACGCTCCGCCGCGTCGCGCGCACGTGCGGCACGACGAACTGTCGCCGTGACGTCGCGCCGATGGCCTTCGCGAAGGTCCTCGGGATCGAGGATCCGTTCGATCAGCTCCCGATCGTCCGCCGCCTCCTCGGGCTTCGCGTGCCGCCGTGGCGTCCCGGCCCGCTCGGCGGCCTCGGCGTCATCGTGTGGGCGGAGCACGCGCCGCCCGCGGCGCCGCCGGGCTTCAAGCGAACGGCGCTCGACGGTCTCGCGCTCTTCGAGCCCGGGCGCTGACTACGAGGGGCGTCGCGCGCTCATCCCTTCCAGACGGGCGCCGTCGGGCGCGTTGCGTACGACGTCCCGCCATGGATCCAATCCGGCCCCACGCCCCAGAAGGTGCGGGTCGCCTTCTTCGGATGATCGGGGTCGTACTTCTTGCACGCCTCCTCGTACTCCTTCATCGCCGTCTCGCGACCCTTGACGGCCCAGTAGTCCTCCTCGCGGCTCCACTTGCCGTTGCCCGCGTAGGTGATGATGGAGAGACGCCCGGGAAGTCGCAGGTGCCCTTGCCGCTCGGGTGGTCGCGGCGGTTCTGCACGTAGAAGACGACCTGGCCCCGCGCATCGTCGACGACGTGCCACTCGTATCCGGTGTAGATCTCGCGGTACTTGTCCATGATCGGGACGATCCACTTCCGCACCGTCTCACGGCCGTGCATGAGGCCGTACCAGTGCTCGAAGTACGTGCAGTCCTCCGTGAAGAGATCGGCCCAGGCGTCCCAGTCCTCGCCGGCGGCGCCGGTGCGCCAGTAGTGGATGAACGCGCGCTCGAGCTCCTCGCGGCCGTACTTGCCCATCGTGCTCCTCCGTCAGGTGCGTAGGTGATCGCTGAGGTTGCCCACGAGATCCATGAAGACGAGGCGATCGGCGAATCGCCAGCCGCCGTCGTCCCGCACGAAGCGATCGTGGTAGCGCCCCGCGACGATCGGCTGCAGCGGGACGGACGCCGTCGCCTGGAAGACCGTGAAGTACGAGCGCGCCGTCGCCGTCCCGGCCGCCTCGTCGACGTCGACGACGAGATTCGTCGTCACGTGCTTGGTGCGTGGTGTGCCGTCCGCGTGCAGGATGACGAGACGGCCCATCACTTCGCGCACGGCCGTCGAGCCGTCGTAGCGCCCGCCGCGATCGGATCGAAAGACGGCGCGCTCGAAGAGACGCCCGAGGCGGTCGAGATCGCCCGTGTCGATGCACTCGGCGTAGGTGAAGATGAGCGTCGCGATCGCGGTCCGGCCGTCCTGCATCGGCGGGCCGACCCTCGCATCTTTTCCCGCCGTCGCGCAATCCTTGACCCTCGCCCCGCGCGTGGGCTACGCGATCCGCATGGGTTTGCTCGACGGCAAAGTGGCGATCGTGACCGGCGCGGGACGCGGCCTCGGCCGCGAGGAAGCGCTGGCGCTCGCGCGGCACGGCGCGCAGGTCATCGTGAACGACATCGGCACGTCGCTCTCGGGCGAGGGCAAAGACGTGTCGCCGGCCGACGAGGTCGTGGGTGCGATCAAGGCCGCCGGCGGAAGCGCGAGCGCGAACCGCGAGGACATCTCCGACTGGAACGGCGCGCGGCGGAGCGTCGAGCAGGCGTACGATCAGCACGGCCGCCTCGACATCGTCGTCAACAACGCCGGCGTCCTCCGCGATCGGATGAGCTTCAACATGTCGGAGGAGGAGTTCGACCTGGTGATGCGGGTCCACTGCAAGGGCCACTTCGCGATGATCCGCCACGCCTGCGAGCGCTGGCGCGAGCTCGCCAAGCGCGACGGTACGACCTACGGGCGCGTGATCAACACCTCGTCCGAGGCCGGTCTCATGGGCTCGGCCGGGAACGCGAACTACGCCATGGCCAAGGCCGCCATCGCCGCGCTCACGATCAGCACCGCGCGCGAGATGGGGAAGTACGGCGTGCGGGCGAGCTTCATCGCGCCGCGCGCGCGCACCCGCATGACGCTCTCGATGCCGAACCACGCGATGTTCGACGAGCCCGAATCCGGCTTCGACGTCTTTCACGCCGCCTGGCCCGCCGAGCTGGTCGTCTTCCTCGCGAGCGAGCACGCGAACGACTTCAACGGCCAGGGCTTCGTCGTCTGGGGAGGTCAGGTCGTCCTCGTGCGCGGCTGGCACATCGTGAACCAGATCACCAAGGACGGGGGCGCGATCACCGCGGAGGATCTGGTTCAGCGCAAGGCCGAGCTCTTCGGGGACCAGCCTCGCGAACCTGGCTTCCTGTGAGCTCGGTCGCGGGCGGCGGGGTGTCGCTCTGCGCTCGCCGTCCTCGGGCCACGCGCGCCTCGTAGACCGCGGCCCCGGTAACGCCAACCGTTGCGCGCGCAGGGCCCTGCGGGCTCGCTCCGAGCGACACCCCGCCGCCCGCCATCCCAATCGCAAGGCGGCGAGCTGCGACGGCCGCCGGACACGCGCGCGCCGACGACGCTCTCCGCGACGATTCGCTGCGAGGATGTCTTCGATTGCGCCCTCGCGGAGGGTGGCCCGCCCCCTCCGCGAGCGCCTAGGCGAAATCCTACGCGGCGGCGTCTTCTTCGGAGAGTCGCACCGGCGTCTCGAGCGACGGATACCGCCCGCGGATGTCACGGTAGAAGACGCGCAGCCGGTCCATGTCGGCGCCGAGGTCGGCCGTCGGCGTGAAGACGAGGCCGACCCCGCCCACCTTGCGGTGATAGTCGAGGAACGCGCAGACGATCGGGACCCGGGCCCCCCGGGCGATGTGGTAGAAGCCGGACCTCCAGTAAGGGGCTCGGCTCCGGGTCCCCGACGGGGGGATCACGAGAAAGAGGCGGTCGGCCTCGGCCAGGCGTTGGATCGCCTGGTCGACCAGATTCGTGCGGCGGTCGCGGTCGACCGGGATACCGCCGAGGCCCCGCATGAGCCACCCGAAGGGCCAGCGGAAGAGCTCTCGCTTGCCGAGCCAGGCGGGGTGGACCCCCAGGGCCCAGGAAACGGCCAGCATGAACGGCAGGTCCCAGTTCGTGGTGTGCGGCGCGGCGATCGCGACGCTCTTGTGGAGCCCGGGAGGGATCTCCCCCTCCAGGCGCCACCCGAACACCCAGAGGAACACGACCCCAATCCCCCGCAAAATCCGCATCGGCGGGTCGTGATGCGCTGGATTCGTCTCCGAGTCAACGGAGACGAGGGCCATTGCGCCACGGCAACAATGATGCCATACCGCACCCGTTCTCTGTGTTTGCGCGCGACCATGCCCGCACCAACTCGTGGGTGACGGGCCCTCTCGCTCAGGCAACCGAGACAATAACATGCCCGCCAGGAGCGGGCTCAGGAGCGAGAAGTGGGGACCAAGCTATTCGTAGGTAATCTTTCGTATCAGACCACGAGCCAGGATCTCGAGTCGCATTTCCGGCAGATCGGGGAAACGACGTCGGCTCAGGTGGTCACCGATCGCGAGACGGGTCGGTCGCGGGGCTTCGGCTTCGTCGAGATGGCCTCGGCGGGCGACGCCGAGCGCGCGATCCAGGAGCTCAACGGCCGCGACCTGCAGGGTCGCACGATCAACGTGAGCGAGGCGCGGGAGCGGGCACCCCGTGATTCCCGGCCGCGCGGTGGGTTCGGCGGCGGCGGTGGCGGCGGCATGGGCCGCGAGCGCCGCGGCGGCTTCGGCGGCGGCGGGCGCTCCCGCTTCTAGTCCGAGCCCAGCAGCCGTACCTCGAGCGCCTCGAGCGCATCCGGTTCGACGCCGGCGGCGCGTGCATACGCACGCATGTCGCCGTACTCGGTCCGGATGCGCGCGAGGAACGCGACCATCGTCTCCGCCTCGGCGTGGAGGGTGTCGGGCGGCAGGTTCGAGAGCACGCTCTCGTAGCTCCTGGTCGCCATCAGCCGCTCGATGATCGCATCGAGGTTTTCCTTGGTGGCCGCGTAGTCGGCCACGATCACCTCGTCCGGCACGCCGAGGATGCCGAGCAGCACCGCCGAGATGACGCCGGTGCGATCCTTCCCTGCGGCACAGTGATACACCGCCGGGCCCGGCGCGCCCGCGAGCGTCGTCACGACGCGCGCGATCTTCGCCTTGGCGTACTCGGCGAGGAGCCAGTAGCGGTCCGCGAGGGTGATCGTCGCCGCGGCCTCCTCCGAGCGCATCGACTCGCCGTCGAAGAGCGGCAGGTGGTGGTGCGCCACACGCTCGCGCTGGAGCCGCCCGTCGCCGTCCGCACGCAGCTCGGCGGTCGAGCGCAGGTCGACGACGGTGGTGAGCCCGATCTCGTCGCGCAGCCGCTCGACGTCGCTCGCGCTGAGGAGGTGGAGCGCGTCGCTGCGAAACATGCGACGCCACCGCACGAAGCGCCCGTCGTGGGTGGGATAGCCCCCCAGATCACGGAAGTTGAGGCAGCCTTCGAGCGGGATCAGGCGCTGCATGGAGGTCGAGCTATACCCCGCCCGCGGCGGCCTCGCACGCACCGGACGGATCACCCACCTTTCCGGCCGCCCTGGCGCGCCCGCTCGGACGTGCGCTAGGACGCGCCGCATGACGACGCCCCTCTGGTGCCTGCTCGGGTTCGTTGTGTGGACGCTCGTGCTGCTGGTTGGGATCGCCTGCGCCCGCGTGGGTGCGGTGCTGGGCGGCCGGGCGAAGCCGGGCGACTTCCCGTCGGGCGTCCCGCACGGCGGAGACCGCTACTGGCGCCTCAACCGCGCGCACCTGAACTGCCTCGAGAACCTGCCGCTGTTCGCGAGCGTCGTCCTCGTCGCCACCGTCGCCGGTGTGAAGATGCCGGCGCTCGACACGCTGGCGCGCGTCTACCTCGGAGCCCGCGTCGGGCAGTCGGTCACGCACGTCGCGTCCGGCGGCCCGGCCGCGATCAACGTGCGCTTCGCCTTCTTCCTCGTCCAGCTGGGCTGCGTGGTCGGGTTCCTGCTGACGATCTGGCAGCACGCCTGACCCATGCAACCCAACCAAGACGACGTCTTGGTCCGGTGTCCTAGCGCGGGCGCCGCTCCGCGAACGACGGGCCGCCGCGCGTCCACTCGGGCCCGTTGCCCCAATGGCGGCGGGTCTGCTTCTTCGCGTGCGCCGGATCGTGCTTCGCGCAGGCGGCCTTGTACTCCTCGCTCGCCTTCTGCGCCTGCGGCACCGCCCAGAAGTCCTCTTCCATGTCGAAGCGGCCCTCGCCGGCGTAGTGCAGGATCGTGATGCCCGGAAAGTCGATCGTCCCCTCGCCGCTCGGATGGTCGCGGCGGTTCTGCATGTAGACGCAGACGCGACCCGTGTCTGGATCGACCATGTGCCACTCGTAGGCCGTGTAGAGCTCTCCGAACTGCGCCATGATCGGCTTGATCCAGGCCCGCACGGCTTCGCGTCCGTGCATCGAGCCGAGCACGTGCTCGACGTAGACGACGTCCTCGGTGAAGCAGTCGGCCCACGCGTCCCAGTTCTCGCCCACGGCCCCGCACTGCCAGTAGTGGACGAACGCCGACTGGATCTCGTCCCGGGAGTGGCTTCTGCCCATGGGGGCGTCCGTAGCACGGCGGCCCGCGACGCTGCTATAGGATCCGATCGCCATGCCGCGATTCGCCTTCGCCCCACCCTTCACCCTGGGCGTCCAGATGGACGCGCGCGCCGCGCACCCGGAGCTCGGCGGGCGTGCCCTCCTCCACCAGGGCGATCGGACCTGGACGTACGCGCGCTATCGCGATGAATCGGCGCGGCTCGCACACTTCCTGCAGCGACGCCTCGGCCCCATCGACGACGCGCGTCCCGGGCACGTCGCGATGGTGCTCGAGAACCATCTCGAGCTGCTCGCCCTCTACGGTGGCTGCGGCTACCTCGGCTGCACGCTGTTCGGCGTCAACACCGGGCTGCGCGGCGACACGCTCGCGGGCGTGCTGAACCAGTCGCGGGCGCGCATCGTGGTCGTCGACCAGCGCCTCGCGCCGGAGCTCGAGAAGGTGCGCGGTCAGCTGCGTCACGTCGCGCCCGAGAACGTCCTCGTCCTGCGCACGCAGGCCGACGCGCCCGAGAACGACCTCATGGCCGCCGTCACCCGCGAGGTGGGCGACGGCTCGAAGTCGCTCGACACGCCCGGCGTCGACGTCGACATGCAGAAGCCGCTCATGGTCATCTACACCTCCGGCACGACGGGGCTCCCCAAGGGCATCGTCAACAACCACATGAAGATGCTCGCCATCGGCATGGTGGTGTCGGGAAACCTCGGGCTCGACGAGAACGACACCGGCTACGCCTGCATGCCGCTCTTCCACTCGAACGCGCTCTATCTCGGCTTCCACCCCGCTTTCCACGTCGGCGGGCAGCTCGCCATGCGCGAACGCTTCAGCGCGTCGAGCTTCGTGCCCGACTGCCTGCGCCACGGCGTCACGTACTGGAACTACGTCGGCGAGCCGGTGCACTACGTCCTGGGCGCGATCGAGAAGCAATACGGTGGCGACGAGGCCCGCATCGCTGCCGAGGTGACGAACAACCCCAAGAACAAGCTCCGCTACGCCCTCGGCAACGGCGCCGCCGCACCCGACATCGAGCGTTTCATGAAGTGGCTCGGGCTCGAGGAGATGTTCGAGCTCTACGGATCGACCGAAGCCGCGATCAGCACGTTCCGCAAGAAGACCGATCCGCGCGGCTCGGTCGGCGAGATCACCGACGCAGCCGTGAAGATCCTGAACGAGCGCGGCGAGGAATGCCCGCCGGCGCAGCTCGGCCCCGACGGCAAGATCCTCAACTACGCCGAGGCGGTCGGCGAGATCTGCCGGGTCGCGCCCGACACGTCGCTCTTCCAGGGGTACTTCGACAACCCCGAGGCGAACAAATCGAAATACCGCGACGGCGTGTACCACTCGGGCGACCTCGGCCACGTCGTCGAGCGCGACGGCCAGCGCTTTCTCTTCTTCGACGGCCGCACGGATGATTGGATCCGCAAGGACGGCGAGAACTTCTCCGCACTGCAGGTGGCGCGCCTCGTCCAGGAGCATCCGGACATCGTGCTCGCCGCCGCGTACGGCGTGCCCTGTGCGGTCTCCGACGAGCTCGTGATGGTGGCGCTCAAGATGCGTCCGGGGGCACCCTTCGATCCCAAGGGATTCTTCGACTTCTGTGAGGATCTGATCACGAACGGCGGCATGGACCGCAAGTGGTTGCCCGACTTCGTCCGCATCGTGGACGAGTTCGAGTACACGCAGACGGAGAAGATCCTGGTGCGCAACCTGAAGGCCGTTCACTTCGATCGCGGGCGGCTCGGCGATGCGCCGCTCTTCTTCCGGACGCGTGGCGACGCCGCCTATCGGCCGCTCGCGGCCGCCGACTACGCGAAGCTGCGCGCCGAGTTCGCCGCCGCCGAGAAGCTCGACGTGCTCGACCGGTAGTGGCGGAGAGGTCGCAGCTCGATCTCTTCGGCGGCGTGTCCGGCGCGCCGCGACGGGGGCCGGTCGGACCGGCGACCATCGACCCCGAGCTGGCCGACCTCGCGCGGCGCCTCCCCGAGCACCTCTACCTCGGAACGTCGTCGTGGTCGTTCCCGGGTTGGTGCGGCCTCGTCTACGACCGCGAGGTGGCGGCGCCGACGCTGGCGCGACGCGGCCTCGCCGCGTACGCGCAGCATCCGCTGCTGCACACCGTCGGGGTCGATCGCACCTTCTATGCACCGATGACGCGCGAAGCGCTCGAGGATCTCGCGCGCCAGGTGCCGGCGTGGTTCCGCTTCCTCGTGAAGGCGCTCGAGACCGCAACGCTCGCGGTCTTCCCGCACCACGAGCGCTACGGGCCGCACGCCGGACGACCCAATCCCGCCTTCCTCGACCCCGAGCAGGTGACGGCCGCGCTGGTGCGGCCCCTCATGGCGGGCCTCGCGACTACGCTCGGCCCGATCGTCTTTCAGCTTCCGCCCCAGCCGCCGGCGAACCTCGGCGGACCGGCGCGCTTCGCGATGCGCCTGCGCGCCTTCCTGCACGGGCTCCCCGCTGGGCCGACCTATGCCGTCGAGCTGCGCAATCGCGAGCTCCTCTCTGCCGACGTCGCCCGCGCGCTCGCCGACACCGGGGCCGTGCCGTGTCTCACCGTGCACCCGACCATGCCGCCGCTCGCCGAGCAGGCCCGACAGCTCGGGGCCGAGCGCGGGACCACGCTCGTCGTCCGCTGGATGCTCGGCACCGGGCAGGCGTACGAGGCGGCGCGCGAGCGCTATCGGCCCTTCGACCGCATCGTCGATCCCGATCCGCCGACACGGGAGGGGATCGCGGCGCAGTGTCGCACGGCCCTCGCGTCGAACCGCCGCACCTTCGTCGTCGTCAACAACAAGGCCGAAGGCTCCGCGCCGGCGTCGATCGTTCTGCTCGCCCGCACGCTCGCCGCCGGGTAAGCTGGCGGCATGTGGAGGCTGGTGGTCGCCGCGACCCTCGCGGCCGCGCGCGTCACCAGCGCCCAGCTCCCCGACCTCGTCCCCGAAGCGTTCGACATCGACATCCGGCAAGGAACGAGCGTCAATGCGGGGGACGTGATCGAGGGCTGCGCGAGCGCCGAGACCGGGCTCACGCTGCTGCGCTTCAGCATGCGGGCGCGCAACATCGGCGCCGGCGATCTCTTCCTCGGCGATCCCGGGTGCCCCGACTGCCGCGCGAATCCCGGCGCGCCATGCACGAACCCGTACTACGTCTGCTCGACGGCGCACGGCCACGCCCACTTCAACGGCTACGCGAGGGCGGAGCTGGTCTCGGTCGACACGGGTCTCGTCGCGACCGGGCGCAAGATCGGCTTCTGCCTGCTCGACCTCGAGTGCGGGACCCCGAAGTACAGCTGCAGCTTCCAGGGGCTGACGGCCGGCTGCGCCGACGTCTACCTCTCGGATCTGCCCTGCCAGTACATCGACCTCACGGGCATCACGCTCACGCCGGGGGACTACGTGCTGCGCGTCACGGTCGACCCCGACGACCGCATCGCCGAATCGGACGAGACCAACAACGTCGTCGAGGTGCCGTTGACGCGCGATTGTGTGAGCTCGCCCGAGCTGCTGCCCGCCTGTACGCCCGGCTCCTTCCTCTGCTACGGAACGCGCGTGGGTGGGCGACCCGAGCCGCGCCTCGCGCCGGCGCCGACGGTCGGTCTGCTCGGCAGCTTCGGGGCCTTCGACATGCGCGTCACCCGATCACGCGAGCTCTGCACGCCGGCGGCCGCCGGCACGAGCCCGATGACCGACGCGACGACGCACCTGCGCGCCTACGCCGCGGTCGACCCGGCGCGGTTCACGCCCGTGCGCGGGGTCCGCATCGTGACCCAGCTCGGCGAGACCGCACTCGACGTCCTCCGCCCCGACGGCTTCGCGGGTCCGAGCGCGACCGACGCCGTCGCTGATCCGGCGGCGCCGGTGGCCGGTCACCATTCCGTCGACCGCTTTGCGTGCTTCCACGTGAAGACGAGCCGCGTCGCGCGCAAGACGGCGCACGCGGCCGACGTCGCCGTGAGCGATCGCTTCCTGCCCGACCGCACGCTGGTCGTGAAGAAGCCGCGACGCCTGTGCAGCCCGGTGGCGGTCGACGGTACGCCGGTCATGATCGCCACGCGCCACCTCCTCTGCTTCGACGTCGTACGACCGCCGGCGGTGCGCTCTGGACGGGTGCACGTGCGCGACGGGCTCGGCGCAACGGTCGTCGACCTCGGACGCCCGCGAGAGCTGTGCCTGGTCGCCGAGAAGAATCCGCCGCGCCCCGCGGCCGAGACGATCGAGCCCTGCGCCGGGCGCGCCGACGTGTGGCGGTTCGACGCGCGGGCCGGCGCCACGGTCGAGGTGCAGGTCGACACGACGGATGCCGCGACCGCGGCCGACCTCTGCGCCGAGGTCGCGTGCGGCGACCTCCACCTCGCCGGCGACGACGAGACCGCGTGCGCATCCGGACCGCCGTCCTACCGCTGTCCGGACGTCCGCGGCGTCGCCACGAGCGACGGGAGCTGCATCGCCACCGTCCACACGTGCGCCGCGGGATGCGCGTCGGCCGCCCGTGCCGACTACGCGTTGCGCGCGGCGGTCGCCGGCGAGGATGCCGCCCCGGTGCTCATCGTCGACGACGGTCCCGCCGGGCCGTGAGCGTCGCGTGGCCGCCCACCCGAACCTCGATCGGATCAACTACACCAACATCGGCCTCATGCTCGGCTCGGCGGCCCTCGCCTGCACGCTGCCGTTCGAGATGTTCCTGCTCGCGTACGCGGTCCTCGGACCTCTGCACTACCTGACGCAGATCTCCTGGCTCCACGATCGCGGCTTCTTCACCACCGGCCGGCACGACTGGATTCCGCTCGCGGCGCTCGGCGCCGTCGGGTTCGTCGCGGCGTACACCACGTGGCTGCCGTGGGACGGCGCGCCCTTCGCCGCGCTCGGCAGCGGCGTGGTGGCGGCGTACGTTCGCAACCCGATCGCGAAGGCGTCGGCGCTCGTCGCCGCCGTCGCCCTCGCGGCCCCGGTCATGTCCTGGCCGCCCGCCGGGATCCTCTTCCTCTTCTTCCTGACGACCGTCGTCCACGTCTACGTCTTCACCGGCGTCTTCATCCTGGCCGGGAGCATGAAGGCGCACAGCCGCTCCGGGTACGCGTCGTTCGCCGTGTACGTCGCGTGCGGCGTCGCCCTGCTCCTCGTGCAGCCGGCCGCCGCCGGCTACGACCCGAGCCCATACACACGCGCCAACGTCGCGCCGTTCGACGAGCTGATCGACGCCCTGACGCTCCTCGTCCCGGGGCGGGGCGAGTGGCCGGCCGTGGTCGCGATCGGCCGCTTCCTGGCCTTCGCCTACACGTACCACTACCTCAACTGGTTCTCGAAGACCGGCATCATCCGCTGGCACGAGATGAGCCGCGCCCGCATGGCGGTGATCGGCGTCGTCTACGCGGCCTCGCTCGCCGTCTACGCGGCGGACTACCGCCTCGGGCTCATGGCGCTCTTCTTCCTCTCGATCGCGCACGTCTTCCTCGAGTTCCCGCTCGACGCCCGCACGATCGTCGACGTCGCCACGGGCATGCGCCGGCGCGCGGTCACGTAGCGCACCGGACGGGGGCACCGGTCCCGACCCGGGGGTGCTCGTCTAGGCTCTCGGCCGGCGCTATAAGAGGCGCATGGCCGAGAACACGCTCACCGTCACCGACAACCGGACCGGGAAGTCGTACACGATCCCGATCGAGCAAGGCGCGATACAGGCGAGCGACCTCTCGCAGATCAAGACCGGACCGGACGATGGCGGCATCGTCAGCTACGACGCCTCGTACGGCAACACCGCCGCCTGCAGGTCGCGGGTCAGCTTCATCGACGGCGACAAGGGCATCCTGCGCTACCGCGGCTACCCGATCGAGGAGCTGGCCGAGAAGTCGAGCCACCTCGAGGTCGCCTATCTCATCGTGAAGGGCGAGCTGCCGTCGGCGTCCCGCTTCGCCATGTGGCAGCACAACATCAAGGTGCACACGCTGGTGCACGAGAACCTGAAGCGCTTCATGGAGGGCTTCCGGTACGACGCGCACCCCATGGGCATGCTCATCGCGACGGTCGGCGCGCTCTCCACCTTCTATCCCGAGGCGCGCAAGGTGATCGACGTCGAGTCGCGCCGCATGCAAACCCGCCGTCTCATCGGCAAGATGCCGACCATCGCGGCGTTCGCCTACCGCCACAATCGCGGGCTCCCCTACGTGTATCCCGACAACGAGCTCTCGTACACCGGGAACTTCCTGTCCATGCTCTTCAAGATGACGGAGCTGCGCTACAAGCCGAACCCAGTCCTCGAGCGCGCGCTCGACGTGCTCTTCATCCTGCACGCCGATCACGAGCAGAACTGCTCGACCAGCACCATGCGCGTCGTCGGCTCGGCGCTGGCCGATCCCTACTCGTGCGTGTCGGCCGCCGCGGCGGCGCTCTCGGGCCCGCGGCACGGCGGCGCCAACGAGGAGGTCGTCCACATGCTCCACGAGATCGGCTCGGTCGCCAAGATCCCCGAGCTGATCAAGCAGGTGAAGGCGGGCGAGCGCCGCTTGATGGGCTTCGGCCATCGTGTCTACAAGAACTACGATCCGCGCGCGAAGATCGTGCGTCAGATCGCGTACGAGGTGTTCGAGGTGACGGGCAAGAACCCGCTCATCGACATCGCGATCGAGCTCGAGCGCATCGCGCTGCAGGACGACTACTTCGTCAAGCGCAAGCTCTACCCGAACGTCGATTTCTACTCGGGCATCATCTACGAGGCCATGGGCTTCCCGGTCGAGATGTTCCCGGTGCTGTTCGCGATCCCGCGCACCGCCGGGTGGATGGCGCAATGGGCCGAGCTGCTCACCGACGAGGAGCAACGCATCGCGCGGCCGAAGCAGATCTACACGGGTGCCGACACGCGTCGCTACGTCCCCATCGAGCAGCGCGAGGAAGGCGGCGCCGAGGAGACCGAGGTCCGCGGACCGCTCTGAGGCGGCGGGCCGCCGCGTGCGCACCCGGATCCTCGCGACCCTCGGGCCGGCGACCAGCTCCGAGACGGCGATACGTGCCCTCCTCGACGCCGGCGTCGACGCGTTCCGCCTGAACTTCTCGCACGGCACGCACGCCGAGCACGGCGCATCCATCGCTACCATCCGCCGCGTCGCCGGCGCCCGGCCCGTCGCCATCGTGCAGGATCTGGCGGGGCCGAAGCTTCGCCTCACCCGTCCCGTGAAGGGGAATCCCGGCGACGTCGTGGAGATCACGCTCCCGGCGAGCGTTCGCCCTGGCGACCCCGTGCTGCTCGCCGACGGCATGGCGCAGCTCCAGGTGATCGACGCCGGCCACGCGCGCGTGGTCGTCGGCGGCGAGGTGGCGGCCGGCAAGGGCATCAACCTCCCGTCGTCGCGCCTGGACGACGTGCCCGCGCTCACGGCGAAGGACCGCGACGACCTGCGCTTCGGCGTCTCGCAGGGCGTCGACTGGGTCGCGCTCTCGTTCGTGCGGCGCGCCTCGGATCTCGACGAGGTGCGAGCGAGCGGCACTCCCACCATCGCGAAGTTCGAGAAGGCCCAGGCGGTCGAGCACATGGCCGCGATCGTCGACGCCGCCGACGCCGTCATGGTGGCGCGCGGCGACCTCGGGGTGGAGATTCCGATCGAGCGCGTCCCCATCGTACAGAAGGAGCTGATCGCGGCAGCCAACCGCGCCGCCAAGCCCGTCATCACCGCGACGCAGATGCTCCGCTCGATGGTGGAGAGCCCGCTTCCGACCCGCGCCGAGGCGACCGACGTCGCGAACGCCGTCCTCGACGGCACCGACGTCGTCATGCTGAGCGAGGAGACGGCGATCGGACGCCATCCGGTCGAGGCCGTCGGCGTGATGCGGCGGATCCTCGGCGAGGCGGAGCACATTCTCGCTCCGCGCGCGGGCGCGATCGCCACCGACGTCGCGAGCATGCTGGCGGGGGCCGCATGCGAAATGGCGGCGCGGGTCGGCGCGGGCGCGATCGTCGTCCCGACCCGCTCGGGCACGACGGCGCGGCGGCTGGCATCGCATCGCCCGCGCATGCCGATCCTCGCGCTCACGCCGGACGAGGCCGTCCGCCGTCGCCTGTCGCTCGTGTGGGGGCTGGTGGCGTGTCCGTCGCCGCGGTTCGGCGACGCGGGAACGGTGTTCACCCAATACGCCGACGTGGTCCGCGCCACGGGTCTCGTCCCCGCCGGCACGCCGGTCGTCTTCACCGGGAGCTGGCCGTTCGGCGGCCCTGGCCCGACGAACCTCGTCCACGTGATGACCCTCTGACCGGGCCGTACGGCCCGCGCTGGCTCGCGAGCCCGCCGGTTGCTATTGCGGCGTCATGGCGGAAGACACGCAGTCGGAGCTCGAGCGGTTGCGGGCCGAGAACGAGCGCCTGAAGAAGTCGGCGGGTCGGGGTGGCTCGCTGCGGGTCTCGGAAAAGGGTGGTGTCTCGGTCTACGGGCTCGGAAGGTTTCCGGTGACGCTCTACAAGGAGCAGTGGCTGCGGCTGCTCGACATGGCGGACGACATCCGCGCCTTCATCCGCGAGAACGAGAGCCGGCTGAAGGTCAAAGAGTAGCTACCGGACGAGGAAGCGCACGACCGCGTCGGTGAAGACGTCGTTCTTGTCGCCGGCGACCATGTGGCCGGCGTCCGACACGTCGACGAACTCGGCGTGCGGCACGATGCCGAGGAAGGCGCGTGCTCCCTCCTCGCTCACGATGTCGCTCAGGCGTCCACGCACGAGCAGCACCGGGATGCCGAGCGTCTTGGCGGCGCGCTCGAGTCGCTCGGGGTCACGCGTGGCACCCGGGCGGCGATCGCCCGTGATGAACTTCGGGTCCCAGTGCCAGCGCCAGCGTCCGTCCGTGCCGAGCCGGAGGTTCTTCTGCAGGCCGCGCAGATCCTTCGGCCGCGGCCGGTGCGTGAGGTAGCTCGCGACCGCGTCGGCCGCTTCCTCGAGCGACGCGAAGCCGTTGGGATTCCCGGTCATGAAGCTGATGATGCGATCGACGCCGACCGGGTCCATGCGCGGCGCGATGTCGACGAGCACGAGCGCGGACACGAGGCTCGGGGCGAGCTCGCCTGCGGTGAGGAGCGCGGCCAGGCCGCCGAGCGACGCGCCGACGACGGCCGGCGGATGTTTGAGCTCGCGGGCGACGAGGATGAGATCGCGCGCGAACGCGTCGATCGCGTAGTCCGTGTCGGGCGCCCAGCCGCTGTCCCCGTGGCCACGCAGATCCATGTTGAGGACGTGGCGACCTGCGGCCCCGAGCGCCGCCGCCGTGCCGCCCCACGCGTAGCGCGTCTGACCACCACCGTGCAGCATCACGACCGGGAGCGCCGTCGGATCGCCGTGCGCCTCGCCGACGAGCACGATCCCGTCGGGCGTGCGATACGTCACACGCTGGACGGGACCGCCGGCGCTGCGCAGCTCGAAGCCGAGAATCTCTTCCAGCTCGGCGAGCGCGTCGTCGGGATCGGCGACCTTGATGGTCGTCATGCCGATCGCCTTCGCCGATTTCAGGTTGAGACCGATGTCGTCGAGGAAGACCGCCTCCTCGGGCACGACGCCGAGCCGCTCGCAGGCGAGGTGATAGATGCGCGGATCGGGCTTGCGGAGCCCTTCCACGGCGGACTCGACGACGACGTCGAAGTGCGGGCGGAGCCGTGAGGTGTCGTCCCCCTCGGTGCGCCAGTTGTTGGTGAGCGCAGCGACGCGAAAGCCCTTGGCACGCAGCCGGCGGATCGCTTCCAGCATCGCGGGGCGCGGCGTCGCGGCCTCCGCCACCATCAGCATCATGGCGCGCGCGTCGACCTGCTGGCCCGCGGCGGCGCAGTCCGCCTCGAAGGCGGGGAAGAAGCCCGCGAGGTCGAGCTCGCCGCGCTCGAGCCGCGACCACGCGCCGCCGGGCGCGGTCGTGACGACGACGTGATTCACGAATCCGGCCGGGATCCCCCGCGCCTGCTCATAGGCGGCGATGGCGTGGAGCGGCGACCCGCACACGACCCCGCCCAGATCGAAGATGACGCCACGGTAGGGCATCCCGCAGACTTACGGCGCTGGCATCTCCCTCGCAACCGAAGCATGATCCTGCGCCCGGGAGGGCGCGCACATGATCGAGTGGAACGAGAGCCACGTGATGATCCGCGACATGATCCGGCGGTTCATCGACGCCGAGATCGTCCCGCACCTGGAGGAGCTCGAGCACGGAGACCTCCCGCCGTACGACATCCTGCGCAAGATGATGAAGACGTTCGGCCTCGACGAGGCCGCGCGCATGCGCTTCCGGTCGCAGATCGCGGCCGAGAAGGCGGGCAAGAAGAAGGAGCGGCGGGCGGATGCCGACGGCGGCCACGACCCTGCCATGCAGGTCATCCCGATCATCGAGCTCTGCCGCTACTGCCCCGGCATGGTGACGGCGCTCGGCGTCTCGGTCGGCCTCGCGGCGCAATCGGTGCTCTCCAAGGGCACGACCCGGCAGAAGGAGCGTTGGGCGCTCGACCTGCTCACGCTCGACAAGGTCGGCGCGTGGGCGATCACCGAGCCCGGCTCGGGCTCGGACGCGTTCGGCGGCATGAAGGCGAGCGCCAAACGCCACGGCGACGGCTACGTCCTGAACGGGAACAAGACGTTCATCACGAATGGGCCGTACGCCGACACGATCGTCTTCATCTGCAAGCTCGACGACGGCGCGACCGAGGCGAAGCAGCGCAAGGTGCTGCACTTCGTCATCGAGAAGGGCATGCCGGGGCTCACGCAGTCGAAGCCGCTGCGCAAGATGGGCCTCCACTCCTCGCCGACGGGCGAGCTCTTCCTGGAGGACGTGTTCTGCGAGAAGGACCGCCTGCTCGGCGAGACCGAGGACGTGCCCGGCCGCCAGGGCGCCAAGGCGACGTTCACGATGGAGCGCACCGGCGTCGCCGCGATGGCGCTCGGGATCGTCGAGGAGTGCCTGAAGCTCTGCCTCGACTACGCGAAGACGCGCGTCTCGTTCGGCAAGCCGATCGGCGAGTTCCAGCTGATCCAGCTGAAGCTCGCCAAGATGGAGGTGGTTCGCATGAACCTCCAGAACATCGTGTTCCGCCAGATCGAGATGTCGGTAGAGGGCAAGCAGATGGACTTCGCCGAGGCGTCGGCGGTGAAGCTCTACTCGGCGCAGGCGGCGATGGAGGTGGCGCTCGAAGCGGTGCAGCTCTTCGGCGGCAACGGCTACATGGCCGAGTACCGCGTCGAGCAGCTCTGCCGCGACGCCAAGGTCCTGCAGATCTACGCCGGCACCGACGAGATCCAGGTGTCGCAGGTCGCGCGGAGCCTGCTCGCCTCGTAAGAGCGCCGGACGGGCCGTGCCGATCGTTCCCCCGCCGAGCCGCTGGGCGTTTCCGCCCGCCGAGGAGGCACCGCCCATCGGGATCCTCGGCGCCGGCGCGGACCTCGAGCCCGGGACCGTCCTGGCCGCATATCGCGCCGGGATCTTCCCCTGGCCAGACCAAAGCGGGCGCCTCTTGTGGTGGTCACCCGACCCGCGCGCGATCATCCCCCTCTCCGGCTTCCACGCCTCGACGAGCCTGCGGCGCCTGCGACGGCACGGGCGCTACACGGTCACGCGCGACGCCGCGTGCGCCGACGTCATTCGCGGCTGTGCGACGGCGCACGGCCCCACCTGGATCACGCGCGAGGTGTTCGCCGCCTACGTGCGCCTGCACGAGATGGGATGGGCCCACAGCGTCGAGGTGTGGCAGCAGGGCGAGCTCATCGGCGGGGTGTACGGCGTCGCCATGGGCGGGCTCTTCGCGGCGGAGTCGATGTTCCACCTGGCGCGCGACGCCTCGAAGGTGGCGCTTGCCGAGCTGGTGGAGCATCTGCGCGCCCGCGGCTTCCAGCTCCTCGACGTGCAGCTCGCGACACCGCACCTCCGGTCACTCGGCGCGATCGAGATCCCGCGCGCCGAGTACCTGGGGCGGGTCGCGGAAGCGCGCGATCTGCGCGTCAGCTGGTGAGCGGCACGAGCGCCGTCGCGGTCCGGCCCATGGCACGCGTGTACGCCGCGCCCGCGCGCGCGGCGACGCGTGCAGCCGTTCCGGGGCGCGCCACCATGACGACCGAGCCACCGAACCCGCCGCCCGTCAGCCGCGCACCGTAGACGTCGGGATCCTCCCAGCCGAGCTCGACGAGACAATCCACCTCGGGCACCGACACCTGGTAGTCGTCGCGCTGCGAGGCGTGCGACGTGAGGAAGAGCTGTCCCAGGCGTTCCGCGTCGCCGGCATGCAGCGCGGCGACGGCGTCGCGCACGCGTGCGTGCTCGGTGACGACGTGCCGGACCCGCCGCGCGAGCGACGCCGGCAGCGTCGCGAGCCGATCCAGGTCGGCGAGCGGCACGTCGCAGAGCGCGGACACACCGAGCCGGCGCGCCGCGTCCTCGCACTCGGCGCGGCGATGATTGTAGTCCCCGCCCGCGATCGCGTGGCGGACACCCGAGTCGAGCACCACGAGGTCGACGGACGCCGGAATCGCCACCCGCTCGAAGGCGAGCGTGCGGGTGTCGAGGAAGAGCGCCGTCCGCTCGTCGGCGAGGCTCGCCGCCATCTGGTCCATGGTGCCGACGTGCGCGCCCACGAAGATGGACTCGGCGTCGTGCGCGAGACGCGCCAGCGCGACGTCGTCGAGCGGAAGCGCGAACGCCTCGCGCATCGCGCGCAGCAGGCCCACCTCGAGCGCGGCGCTCGACGAGAGGCCGCTGCCCGCCGGCACGGTCGACGCGATCGTGGCCTCGAAGCCCGCGATCGCGAAGCCGTCCCGCCGCAGGGCCCAGGTGCAGCCCTCGACGTAGTCGCTCCAGGCGTTACGCCGGATCTCCTCGCCCAGGGTGAACGCGTGCGATCGGTCTCCCAGCGCCGTGTGGACGGTCGCGCGGCGGTCGCGGCGCGGGGCGAGCGCGACCGTGGTCCGCTGCGAGATCGCGGTCGGGAGCGCGTGGCCACCGTTGTAGTCGGTGTGCTCGCCCATGAGGTTCACGCGGCCGGGGGCGCTCGCGACCACCCCAGGCTCGCGGCCGAAGCGCGCGCGGAAATATTCCTCCACGACCCGAGTCTACATACTTGGCGGGCGGCCCGCAGTGGGACTATGAGGGCGGCGTCACTACAGCGCTCAATCCCGGGCGCCAAGCTCCCATGGAGGGAACCATGGCCGAGAGCGTGTACAAGGTGATCGAGCTGGTGGGCACCAGCACCGAGTCGTGGGAGAAAGCTGCGTTGGCGGCGGTGAACCGTGCGTCGAAGTCGCTACGCGATCTCCGCATCGCCGAGGTCTCGGAGCTCGACATGCAGCTCGAAGGCGGCAAGGTGCGCGCCTATCGTGCGAAGGTGAAGGTGTCGTTCAAGTACGAGGGCAAGGGCTGAGCGCGTCCGGGCGGGGCCGCTCCGTGCGGCGGCCCCGCCCGGCGGCTTGCATCCCGCCCTGGCGGGCGTTGTAACGGACCCGCCGGGGGGAGGATGAGCCAGGGAGAGCTGCTTCGCACGCGCCGGTTCGCGCCGTTCTTCTGGACGCAGTTCCTCGGCGCGCTCAACGACAACCTCTTCAAGAACGCGCTCGTCATCCTGTTCGCCTTTGGCGCCGCCGAGAGCGCGCTCTCGACCGACGTGCTCGTGAACCTGGCGGCGGGCGTGTTCATCCTCCCGTTCTTCCTCTTCTCCGCGACGTCGGGGCAGCTCGCCGACAAGCTCGAGAAGAGTCGCATCATCCGCGCCGTGAAGCTGCTCGAGATCGGCATCATGTGCGTCGGGGCGATCGGCTTCCAGCTCCGGAGCGTTCCCGTGCTCCTGGTCGCCCTGTTCGCCATGGGCGTCCACTCGACGCTCTTCGGACCCGTCAAGTACAGCATCCTGCCGCAGCACCTGCGCGAGGACGAGCTCGTCGGTGGCAACGCCCTCGTCGAGATGGGCACGTTCGTCGCGATCCTCGTGGGGACGATCCTCGGCGGGGTGCTGGTCGCGATCGCCGGCTGGGGCTCGGTCGTCGTCTCGGTCGCGACGATCGGGATCGCCGTCGCGGGGTGGCTGGTGAGCCGTGGCGTACCGGCCGCGCCCGCCGACGATCCGTCGCTGCGCATCCGCTGGAATCCCGTCACCGAGACGTGGCGCATGGTCGGGTTCGCGCGCGAGGTGCACAGCGTCTTCCTCTCGATCCTCGGCATCTCGTGGTTCTGGTTCTACGGCTCACTGTTCCTCGCCCAGTTCCCCGGGCTCGGGCGCGACCTTCTCGGCGGCGACGAGCACGTCGTGACGCTCCTTCTCACCGTCTTCTCGATCGGCATCGGCCTCGGCTGCATGTTCTGCGAGCGCCTCTCGGCGGGCGTCATCGAGTTGGGCCTGGTCCCCTTCGGCTCGATCGGACTCACGCTCTTTGCACTCGACCTCGCGTGGGCGACGCACGTTGCCGCCGCGCACACGACGTCGCTCGACGTCGCCGGGTTCCTCGCGAGCCCGCGCCACTGGCGGGTCGCCGCCGACCTCATGCTGATCGGCGTCTTCGGGGGGTTCTTCATCGTGCCGCTGCTGGCCTTCGTGCAGCATCGGAGCGAAGCGAGGCATCGCTCGCGGATCATCGCCGCCAACAACATCGTGAACGCGTTCTTCATGGTCGTCGCGGCTGGCATTGGAATCGTGCTGCGCATGAACGGCTTCACGATCCCGCAGCTCTTCCTGTTCACGGCGATCGTGAACGCGCTGGTGGCGATCTACATCTTCACGGTGATCCCCGAGTTCCTGATGCGCTTCATCATCTGGCTGCTCGTCCACACGGTCTATCGGGTCGAGCAGCGCGGCTTGGAAAACCTTCCGCACAGCGGTCCCGCCGTCGTGGTGGCGAATCACGTGAGCTTCGTCGACGCCCTCGTCATCGCGGCGGCGTCGCGCCGGCCGATCCGCTTCGTCATGGACCACACGATCTTCAAGCTGCCGATCCTGCACTTCGTCTTCCGTACCGGGCGCGCGATCCCGATCGCGCCCCGCAAGGAAGATCCGGCGCGGCTGGAGCAGGCCTACGACGAGGTCGCGCATGCGCTCGAGGAGGGCGACCTCGTGTGCATCTTCCCGGAAGGGAAGCTCACGACGACGGGCGACATGAATCCCTTCCGGCCGGGGATCGAGCGCATCGTCGCGCGCACGCCCGTCCCGGTGATCCCGATGGCGCTGCGCGGGCTCTGGGGCAGCTTCTTCAGCCGTTTCGGCGGCGCCGCGATGCGACGGCCCTTCCGCCGGTTCTGGTCGCGGATCGAAGTCGTGTGCGGCGTCCCCGTCGCCCCCGAAATGGCGACGGCGCCGGCGCTGGAGGCGCAGGTGTTGACGTTACGAGGCGACTGGCGCTGAGGTGCGTCGCCGTCAGGGCGACTGGAACGCGATCCCGGAGACGAGGCACGCGACCGTTCCACCCAGCGGCGTCGACATGCTCGCGGGGTTCGAGTCGCTGATCTGGTACTGCACGGTCACGACTTGCCCGCCCGGCTCGGTATAGACGAGCGAGCGGTGCTCGGTCACGTCGTCGCCGATGGTGAGCGGCGTCGCGACGTCGAAGTCGTTCGTCACCGCATCGAACGAGTTTCCGTACGACCGGATGCTGGCGTTGTCGACGGCAGTCTTCGCCACCAGCGTCACGAGGCCCATGCCCGAGCAGGATGCGATGAGGCTCAGCTTGCCGCTGTCGAAGATCGTCGTCGCCGGGGTGCTGGCCGGCGCGGCGAACGAGATGGCGGTCGGCATCCCGGGAGGTCCGGGCGGTCCCACCGCGCCGAAGGTCGCGAGATCGACCCGCGTCTCCTTCTTCTTGCAGGCGTCGCGCACGAACATCGCGCCCGACTTCTTCTGGCAGATCACGGCGGCGTCGGCCGTCGTGACCACCGCGACGACCAGCGCCACGGCGACCCGGATCGCGCTCCGCATCCCCATCGCCCCCACCTCCGTCACCGCCGATCGACTGCTACCACCTCGCCGCCTGCGGCGCGAGCGCCTCATCCGCCGATTCCGAGGATGCGGTCGTAGCGCTTGATGCGCGTCGCGTCGCCGCCGCGGATCCGGCGCGCGTTCATCTCGACGGCGGGGATGTGCCGGCGGATGAAGCTGCCCGCGACGTCGATCTTCACGTCGGCGTACTGCGCCTGCAGCAGCAGCTCGGCGCTCGTCACCACATCGACGACCATCTCGGAGACCCGCTTGGCGTTCAAGAGGGCGTACTGCGGATCGCCCATGAGCGCGGCCGACGCCTCGGTGATGAAGCGCATGCCGTCGAAGACCTGCTGCACCAGCTCGGGGAACTTCGCGCGCAGGCGCTCGAGCTCGTCGCGCGTCTCGTCGAGGGCCGTGAAGAGGGCGCCCTTCGCCATCTCCTTCAGCGCGAAGCTCGCCTGGATCTCGGAGGTCCCCTCGTAGATCGTGGTGATGATCGAATCAGAGTGGTAGTGCCCCGCCGGCGACTCGGCCATGTACCCGAGGCCGCCGTGCACCTGGATGCCGGCGCGCGTCACGTGGTTCGAGATCTCGGTCGAGAAGTATTTCGTGAGCGGCGTGTAGAAGCGGATCAGCGCCAGCTTGTGCTCGAGCTCCTGCTGGAGCTTGGCGCGATCCGGATCGCCCTTGCAGCGCTCGGACTCGAGGTAGGTCTTGAGTGCGTCGGCCTGATCGATGATGGCCGAGGTATGGTAGAGCAGCGCGCGCGCCGCTTGGATGTTGATCGCCATGAGCGTCAGCATCGACTTCACGAGCGGCTGGTCGATGATCGGCTGGCCGAACTGCACGCGCGTCTCGGCGTAGGCACGCGCCTCGTGATAGGCGCCCTGTGCGACGCCGAGCGCCTGCGCGGCGACGCCCAGGCGCGCGTTGTTCATGAGGTCGAGCATCGCCTTGAAGCCCTGCCCGGGCTTGCCGAGCAGGAACGCCTCGGCGTGATCGAACTCGATCACGCACGTCGGCGACCCGTGGATGCCCATCTTCTTCTCGACGCGGGACGTCCGCATGCCGTTTGCGCGTCCGTCGGGGAGCACGCGCGGACACAGCATCAGGTTGAGCCCGTTGGTCGTACCCTTCGACTGGTCGGCGGTCGCGGCGTCACGGGCGAGCACCAAGTGGATCTCGGACCCGCCGTTCGTGATGAAGATCTTCTCGCCGTCGATGAAGTAGCGCTCGCCGTCCTTGCGCACCTTGGTCGCGATGTTGCCCAGGTCCGACCCGGCTTGCGGCTCGGTCAGGTCCATCGAGCCCTGGTACTCGCCGGCGACGAACTTCGGGAGGTAGCGGTCCTTCAGCTCGTCGCTGCCGTACTTCTCGATGTCGAGCGCGACGCCGGCCTGGAGCCCGATGATGGTCATGAGGCTCGTATCGGCGCGCGACACCATCTCGAGGTACGCGCAGTTGACGATCGCGGGCAGCGCGTAGCCGCCGTACTTGGGATCGAGCGTGAGACAGATGAGCCCCGCCTGGCGGAGCTTCTCGTAGCCCGCGTCGATGTGCGGCGGACGGAGGACCTTGCCGTTCTCGAGGGCGACCTCCTCGTGCCAGTGCTCCCGCGCCCCCGCGGCGATCTCGGCGCAGATCTCGCCCGTCGTCTGGAGGATCGTCTTGTACGTGTCGACCTCGGCGGCGGGGTCGACGTCGTCGCTGCGCTTCAGACGGAAGTGGCGCTCCCAATCGACCCGGTGGTCGATGAACAAGCGCATGTCATCGTTGAAGAAATCGGTCGCCATGGCGGGGTCTCTCCTCGGGGCGGTGTGCGATTGACGCAGCGCAGCTTACCACGGGACGCGGTGGTGTCACACGGTCCGCTCTGGTAACCGGGAGCGGTGCGCATGCTCCACACCATGCTCCGCGTGGGGAACCTGGAACGTTCCCTGCGCTTCTACTGCGAGGTGCTGGGGATGCGGCTCCTGCGCCGCAAGGACTACCCCGACGGCCGGTTCACGCTCGCCTTCGTCGGCTACGGGGACGAAGACCGCAGCACCGTGATCGAGCTCACGCACAACTGGGATACCGAGCGATACGACCTGGGCAACGCCTTCGGACACGTCGCGCTCGGGGTCGAGGACATCTACACGGCGTGTGCCGACCTGCGCGCGAAGGGCGCAAAGATCGTCCGCGAGCCGGGTCCGATGAAGCACGGCGGGTCGGAGATCGCGTTCGTCGAGGACCCGGACGGCTACAAGATCGAGCTGATCCAGCTCCGCGGGCGGCAGGATTGACGATGTCCGAGGGCATGGGTCATCATCGAAGCGTGAACCCCGAGCGGCCGGCCTGGCGCGAGGCGCTCTCCCGCGAGGAGGTCAAGGACCTCCTCGCCATGCGCGACGTCCGGAGCTGGGCCTCAGTCGCCCTCAACTGGGGGATCATCACCGCGGCGTTCGCCCTGGTCGCGCGCTGGCCGAACCCGGCAACCGTCATCGTCGCGCTGTTCGTCATCGGGGCGCGGCAGCTCGGCTTCGCGGTCCTCATGCACGAGGCGGCGCATCGCTCGCTCTTCAAGGATCGCCTCACGAACGACGTCGTCGGCAACTGGCTCTGCGCCTATCCGATCTGGAGCGACCTCTACCCGTACCGCCCCTATCACCTGCAGCACCACGCGAAGAACTGGACGGACGAGGATCCCGACCTCGCGCTCGCGAACCCGTTCCCGATCACGACCGCGAGCCTGCGCCGCAAGGTGTGGCGCGACCTCTCCGGACGGACGGGCTGGAAGCGCCTCCGGGCGACGATCCGCCGGGACCTGGGGTTCAGCCGCGGTCGCGTGAAGCGGAACTTCGACGCCGGGATGAACGCGTTCCACGGCGTCCTCATCACCAACGCGGTCCTGCTCGCGATCCTCACCGCGTGCGGCCATCCCTTCCTCTACCTGCTGTGGATCGGCGCGTGGCTCACGAGCTACAGCCTCGTCATGCGGATCCGCTCGATCGCCGAGCACGCGATGATCCCCGATCCGGCCGACGAGATGAACAACACGCGCACGACCGTCGCGCGCTGGTGGGAGCGCCTGCTCATTGCGCCCAACCGCGTGAACTTCCATCTCGAGCACCACCTGCTACCGACCGTCCCGCACTACAACCTGCCGCGCATGCACCGCATGCTGCGCGACCGCGGCATCCTCGCCGACGCGTGCGTGACGACGGGCTACGCGGGCGTCCTGCGGCTCGCGGCGTCGCGAACCTAGGAGCACCCAGGGGCGGGACGCCCTCGAGCACGGAGGCGGGGTGGCGGGAGCGGCGGTGAAGGGACGGCGACGGCGCGCGCGAAAGCGGCGGCGTCGCGCGACGGGTCCCGTCTGGCAGGTCGGCCTGCAAGGGATGGGCGAAGCGGTCGCCACCCTGGTGACCGCGCTCATCGTCGTCACGATGGCGCTCGGGCACGTGTCGGCGCGCTTCGCCGGCGATCGGCTGTGGTCGCACCTACTGCCGTTCGCGGCCACGGTGCTCGCCATCGGCGTCGCAGTCGCCCTCCTGCTCCGCGGCTGGCTCGCGGCACGCACGTGGCTCGCGGCGCGCGATCCCCGGGCGCCGGTCGCCGTCGCGTCGGGCGTGGCGTTGGCCGCCGTCGTGTGGACGTTCCATCCCGCGTATCGCGCCGACGTGACGAGCCTGCGCCAGGCGGTCGGAGGCTCCACCGAGGCGCAGCGCACGACCCTCGCGCACCAGGTGTACGCCGCGTACCGCCGCACCGAACCGAAGGCCTGGGAGCACATGCTCGAGCGCTCGCGCGACGTCGACGCGGTCGTGCGCGAGGCGGCCGACGCGTCCGGCGTCGACGCCGAGGTGCTGATGGGCATCGCCGGCGCCGAGTCGTCGTTCAACCCGCGCGACAGCGCCGACGGCGGTCGCGGACTCTTCCAGATCACGGCGCCGCCCGCCGAGGCGGTCGCGCAGGCGAAGCGGCAGCTCGGCGTGACCGAGCTCGACGTGCGGGATCATCGCCACAACGCGCATCTGGCGGCCGCGACCCTGCGGCTGTACTACGACCAGATGCACGGCGAGCCGTTTCTCACGCTGCTCGCGTACAACATCGGACCGCGCAACGGCGGGCTGGCGACCATCATGCACCAGTACGGCGCGCACGACTTCGTGACCGTGCAGCCCTACCTGCAGAACATGCCGCGCGATTATCCGGTGCGGGTGCTCGCGGCCGCCCTCGCCTACCGGCTGTGGCACGACGAGGGACGGCTGCCGCGCTACGAGGACGGCGACAACGCCCGCCACGTCCAGGCGGTCGGCATTCCGGGGCTCTCGGCCGAGGAGGCCCTGGTCGGTTCGCGATGAGCCGCGTCCACGTCGTGCTGGTGCCGGGCTTCTTCGGGTTCGCGAACCTGGGCGACCTCGCCTACTTCGGACACGTCCACACGTACCTGCGCGACGCGTACGCGGCGCGCGGCCTCGAGCCGATCCTCCACGTCGTGCGCACGCACCCGACGGCGTCGCTGCCGAGGCGCGCCGCGCGACTCCTCGAGACGCTGCACATCGAGGTGGCCGACGAGGCGCCGATCCATCTCGTGGGCCATTCGAGCGGCGGCCTCGACTGCCGGCTCCTGCTCGCGCCGGGCGTCGCGCTGCCGACCGAGTACGACGTCGAGGCGATGGCGCGGCGGGTGACCGCCGTCCTGTGCGTCTCGACTCCGCATCGCGGCACGCCCGTCGCCGCGTTCTTCGCGACGCGCCTGGGCGCGAACCTCCTCGAGCTGCTGTCGCTCGGCACGATCCGCGCGCTGCGTCTGGGGCATCTGCCGCTCTCGGCACTGCTCGGGCTCGGCGCGGCGTACGCGCGCCTCGACAACCTCGGCCCGAACAGCGCGCTCCTGGATCAGCTCTTCCGCGACCTCCTGGACGAGTTCACCCCCGAGCGCCAGAAGGCGATCACGCAGTTCTTGACCGACGTGCGCTCGGACCAGGGGCTCCTGACCCAGCTCATGCCCGACGCTATGGAGACATTCGAAGCGACGACGCGCGACCGTCCGGGTGTCCGCTACGGGTCGATTGCGTCGCGCGCCACGCCGCCCAGCCTGGGATCGTGGCTCACGCCCGGCCTCGATCCGACGGCGCACGTCTCGCATCTCGTCTACCGGGCGCTCCACGCGGCCGCGAGCGACCCCGACGCACGCCTGCCCGCGCTCGCACCCGCCGCGGTCGAGACCCTGCGGGCGGCCTACGGGACCCTCCCCGACCCCACCGACAGCGACGGCGTCGTGCCGACGCTCTCGCAGGTGCACGGCGAGCTCCTGCGCGCCGCGCACGGCGATCACCTGGACGTCATCGGGCACTTCGGCGACGCGACGCTGAAGCCCCCGCACTTCGATTGGCTCGTGACGGGCAGTGGCTTCGACCTCGCCCGCTTCGAGGCGCTCTGGGATCGGGCGGCCGACTACCTCACTGGAGCACGCCGGGCTTCTGGAGCGCGAAGCGCGGGATCGCCGCCCTGAACACGCGCCCGCCGGGCTCGTGCATCTCGTACGTGCCCTCCATCGTACCGACCGGCGTCGTCAGGACGGCGCCGCTCGTGTACTGGTGCACCTCACCCCGGACCAGGACCGGCTGCTCGCCGACGACGCCGGGCCCCTCGACCTCGCGCACCTCGCCGTTGCCGTCGGTGATGATCCAGTGGCGCCGCATGAGCTGTACGCGCGGGTGCCCCTCGTTCGCGATCGTCACCATGTAGGCGAAGGCGAAGCTGTTCTGGTCGGGCTGCGAGCGGTCCGCGAGGTACGTCGACTCGACGGTGACGCGGACTCCTTCGGTAGTGAGCGTCGGCATGAGCGCGGGTTTTCCTAAAGAGTCGACCGCGGGGAGTCAACCGCACTCAGGCGTGCATGCGCGCGAGCGGCGGCGCCGTGGCGATGACGTTCGCCTCGTGCGCGGCGAGCGCGCGGAGCCGCGCTCGCGCGACCGTCTCGCCGGCGACGCCCGCGGCCAGCTCGACGTAGCCCTGGTGATGGCGCGCTTCGCTCGCGAGCAGGCCGCGGTAAAAGAGCGCGAGCTCCTGGTCCGGCACGTGCTCGCCGAGCAGCTTCATTCGCTCGCAGCTCCGGGCCTCGATGAGGGAGAGGCAGAGGAGCGTGTCGACGAGACGCTCGGGCTCCTCGGGACGCACGGCGGCGAGGAGATCCGTCGCGTACGGCGCCGGGGCGAGTCGCCGGTACACGATGCGCCGTGCGGCGAGGAGCTGCAGCAGCTGCTCGAAGTGGGTCAGCTCCTCGCGTGCGAGCGCGGAGAGCGCGGGCAGCATCTCGGTTCGCTCCGGATACCGGAAGAGGAGGCTCACCGCGGTCGAAGCGGCCTTCTTCTCGCAGTGGGCGTGGTCGACCAGCACCTCGTCCAGGTGCTCGAGCGCCCGCGCGACCCACGCGGGCGACGTCTCGGAGGCGAGGCTCAGCATCACCCGACCGGCGAGACCGTCCGGCCGAGCTTCGCCCCCACGACCTCGGCGATGCGGTCGTACAGACGATGCCGGTCGCGGTCGTCCACCCACGCTGCGCCGTCCCAGTCGTAGTGCCAGGCGCGCGCGCCGGCCGCGAACCACATCTGGTGTGCGGCGCCCTGTCGGTTGAGCACGTACTTCGTCCCGTCCTCGAATTCGAGCGCGACCAGGCCGTCGCCGGTCGTCCGGTCGAGCGCATCGTCGTCGATTCGATCGACCCAGCGCGCCACCACCGCGAGACAGCCCGCGGCGTGCTCCTGGTATTCGTGCTCGGTCATGTCGCTCGTCCTCGTTCCGCGAGGTCCGGGTTCGACTCGCGCAGCTCGTCGATCGCCGCGATCTTCGCGTCGAAACGCGACCAGTCGTCGTGCTCCGCGATCGCCGCCCAGATCCCTTCGATCTCGTCGTAGAGGAGGCTACACGGTTCGTCACGCCGGTAGTAGGGGAGCGTGAGGCTCGCGGCGTGCGCGGCGTCGTAGGTCGCGAGCAGGCGCCGGAGCGGTCCGAATCCCGGCTCGCCGTAGCGCGCGGCGCGCGTTCCCGCCAGCGCCCGCACGGCGCTCGCTTCCCCGCCGTACCAGTCGAAGAAGAACGCGTCGAAGCCGATCCCGCTCTCCCGCAGCCACCCGAAGGTCGTGGCGACCAGCGCCCCGTCGTCGTCGACGCCGCGCGGGACGAGCCCGAGCCGCGCGGTCGCCTGCGTCGCCATCGCCTCGTGGACGTCCGTCTCGTAGTGCGCGAGCGCCTGGCGGAGCGGCTCCGCCGGCGAGACGAGCGTCAGCGTTTCCGCCAGGCGCTCGAGGTTCCACAGCACGATCGCCGGCTGCCGTCCGAAGCGGTAGAGCCCGGTGTGGTCGAAGTACGCGGCGACGAACTCCGGATCGAAGGTGGGCAGGAAGCGATACGGGCCGTAGTCGAAGCTCTCGCCGGTGACGTTCATGTTGTCGGTGTTGAGCACGCCGTGGACGAAACCGGCTACCGTCCAGCTCGCGACCAGCTGCGCGCTGCGCCGCACGACCGCGCGCAAGAACCCTTCCGGGGTATCGCCGCCTTCCGGGACGAGGTGTGTCGTGGCGTATTCGAGGAGCCGGCGCACGCGGGCGTCGTCGCGCAGGGCGGCGTGACGCTGGAAGCTGCCGAAGCGCACGTGCGAGTGCGAGAGGCGGACCAGCACCGACGATCGTGTGGGGGACGGTTCGTCGCCGCGCTCGAGCGCCTCGCCGGTCTCGAACAGCGAGAGCGACTTCGAGGTGTAGACCCCGAGCGCTTCCAGCATCTCGGTCGCGAGCACCTCGCGCACGCCGCCCTTGAGCGTGAGCCGCCCGTCGCCGCCGCGCGACCAGGGCGTCTGGCCGCTGCCCTTGGTACCGAGGTCGAGGAGACGGTCGTCGGCGGCGTCGAGGAGCTGTGCGAACAGGAAGCCGCGGCCGTCGCCCAGGTGTGGATTGTAGGCGCGGAACTGATGGCCGTGATAGCGCAGCGAGAGACGCTCGGTCAGGTTCTCGGGGAGCGAGGTGAAGCCCGCGAAGTGCGCCTCCCACTCCGCGTCGTCGAGCGTGCCGAGGCCGACGCGGTCGGCCCAGCGCCGGCTGCGATGACGGCGGACGTGCTGCGGGAAGCGCGCCGGCACGACGACGTCCCAGAAGCCGTCGCCCAGCTCCAGGATGCGCGGCGCGGGCCGGTAGCTCGGGGCGACCGGCAACTCAGGCGAGGTCGGGCGGCGTCACGCGCTCGAGCCACTCGCGGTACGAGCAGGTGTACCCGACCGCCTCCTGCCGCGCGCGCACCTTGACCATGATGGCGGCGGCGGCGGCGGGATCGAGGGGCGTGCCGCCGATCACGTCGTCGGCGATCCGGGTCGTCTGCGCGCGCACTGCGCTGGTCGTCGTCGCCAGCACGCCCTCCTCGCCCTCGTGCTTGCCGTTGCCGAGGCCGAGGAACTGCTCGATCACGTGCGTGCTCACCGAGACGCTGTGCCGGCGTGATGCGATGATGTTGCCCTTGCCGGTGACGACGTTGCCGACGCTGAAGACGCGATCGTAGTCCGCGAGACGCCCGAGCTGCTGGTCGGCCCACTGGTACAGGACGTCCTTCATCGGGATCCCCGCCATCGGCTCGGGAATGCTGCCGATCGAGCTCACGACGAGCGGCGCGTGGACGTCCTCGACCGCACCGTCGACGAGCACTGCCACGCCGTTCTCCACCCGCGTGCGTTGGAAGCGGAGGCCCGCGAGCCGTCCACCCTCGACCAGGAGCGCGACCGGCGCGCGCAGCGGCGAGACCGCGAAGCAGTACTTCTGCATCGCCTTCTCGAGGATCTTGCGACGGGTGACCTCGAACTTCTGCGCCCGCTCGGCGTCCGCGCCCTCGGGGATCTCGGCGAGCGGCATGTCCTCGAGCCGGCGGCGATAGAAGAGCGTCGCGCCCTGGAGGCCGAGCTTGTCCCAGGAGAGGCCGTGCTCGGCGAGGACGGCAGGAATGCCCTCGGTCTCGAGCTTCTCCATGTCCTCGTCGACGCCCTGCTCGGCGAGCGCCCGGCGCACGCCCTCGAGCTGCAGGACCTTCATGACGTCGATCGAGGCGAGACCGCCCCCGACGACGATCGCCCCGTCGACGATGTCGTACTGGGGCCCCTGATAGCCACGCTCGGTGAAGTGGTTGAACCAGTAGATGAACGGGTTCTGGTAGAGGAGCCCCTTGCCGACGTACTGGTCGGCGCCCTCGATCGGGAGCGGCCGGTCCCGCCAGGCCCCGTGCGCGAGCACGACCGCCGAGAACCCCCAGCCCGTGGCCAGGTCGGCGAAGTCGAGGTCGCGGCCGATCTTGGTGTTGGGGACGAAGTGGACCCCCGGGCGCTCCAGGCGCGCGTTGATGGTGTCGTACTCCTTCTTGCGGAGCTTCACGTGCCAGCGCGGGAGGCCGTCCTCGATCTTGCCGTAGGGACGGGGGTTCTGCTCGAACACGACCGTGGTCACGCCGCGGGCGGCAAGCAGGCCGGCGGCTTCCGCACCGGCGGTGGCTCCCCCCACGACCGCGACCACGTACTGCGGAGAACGGTCAGTCACGGGGGCCGAAGAATACACACGAACGCGGACTGGTGGGAATACCCGCCTTGACCCTCCGGGGTCCCGCCGATAATCGCCCCGCGATGTCGGATGTGCGCGGCCCCGTGGCGGTTCTTTGCTCCGGGGGCCTCGATTCGGCGGTCCTGCTCGTGGAGATGGCTCGCGCGACCGGCCGCGCGCTTCCCGTGGTGGTCCATGCGGGTCATGCCTGGGAGACGGCCGAGCGGGAGGCGCTCGCCCGCTTCATCGCGGCCGTCGGCGACGCGCGCATCGCGCCGATCCGTGATCTCGACCTTCCGATGGGCGACGTCTATGGCGCCCACTGGAGCATGACGGGCGCCGGCACGCCCGACTGGGACGCGCCGGACGAGACCGTCGAGCTGCGCGGCCGCAATCTCATCCTGCTGGCGAAGGCGCTCGTGCTCGCGGCCATCGACGGGTGGCCGACGCTCGCGCTCGGCTCGCTCGCTGGCAACCCGTTTCCGGACGCGACGCCGGAGTTCTTCGCCGGGCTGGCCCGCGTCGCGTCGGACGGCCTGCGCGCGGGGCTCACGATCGTGACGCCCTACCGGGGGCTCTCGAAGGCCGACGTCATCCGGCGCGGCCGCTCGCTTCCGCTCGAGCTGACGCTCTCCTGCGCGCGCCCTGGTGCAGACGGGATCCATTGCGGCGACTGCAACAAATGCCGTGAGCGGCTCGAGGCCTTTAGCGAGGCCGGCGTGGAAGATCGCGCGCGCTACGCACGCATACGCTGACCGCGTGACCGGGTCAGGGCTCCAGGTGCAGTGGCAGGGTCAGCCCGAGCGACGGCAGATCGAATGCCTTCATCGCCGGTCCCACGACGGCCGCGAACGAGAGGTTCCAGCAGCAGTTGCCGTTGGGTAGCGCCACGGACATCGCCGGGCAGGTCCCATTCGGGGCGAACTCGGCCGAGACGATGGACTTCGGTTCGATCGGATCGACCGGGTAGTACGCCGTCGAGCCGACGACGCTTCCGAGCGATATCAATTGCCCCGGGGAGCCATAGAGAAGCGGCGCGTCGGCGCAGTCGGCGACCAGATGCAGGAAGCTCCCGCCGCCGTTGAAGCCCGCGGCCCCGACGAGGAACACGACCAGGCGGTCGCCGACGTCGAATGCGACCCCCGTGGCATCATCGCCTCTCGCGGCCTCCGCGAACGCTCCCACGGGGAGACCCGCATCGTCGACGACCCTCAAGGGAACGCCCGCCGGGGGGCCGGGATCGCCGCTCGGGCCTTTCGGGAGATCGAGCGAGACCTCCCGCTTCTTGCAGCTCGCCCGCATGAAGAGACGGCCGCTCCGTGCTCGGCATAGCAGGTCGGCGGCGGCGGGCGAAGCGACGAGCGTGAGGGCGACCAGCAGGAGGACCCCGGCACGCCTCATCGCTCTATCTCCACGCGAAACGGGGGCGTGAACCCGCCGATGTCGAAGGGGATGGCCGGACCCGCCGAAAGCATCGGCAGGGTCACGAAGGTGGAACAGCACATGCCGGTCGCGGCGTCGTACGTCTGCCCGGGACTCACGCAATTTGGCGCGGTCGTCTGCGTCATAGCCGACGCCAGCGAACGCCTCACGATCGGGTCGCCGGCGTAGTAGCCGCTCGTGCCGACGACCGCGAGCGGCTGGTAGAGCGTCACCAGCCCCGTGACGAGCGGCGTGCCCGAACAGCTCGCCCCTGGGAAGTAGAGCCCTGAAAACTGAATGAAGCCGTCGACGGTCGCGTGCGCACGGAGTGCGATATCTCCCTCCCTCATCACGATCTCGCCGAACGCGGTCAGGTGCCCGATCGTCCTGCCCGCTGCATCGACGACGTGCGCGCGGAGCGAGGATGCGCCCTTGGGACCAGCGTCGCCCTTCACGAGATCCACCGGCGTCTCCTTGCGCTTGCAGGTGTCGCGCACGAAGACCGCGTCGTTCTTCGCCCGGCACAGAATCGCATCGGCGTACTGCGGTGGCGCTCCAAGCGCGAGGACGACACCGCCGGTCACCAGCATGCGACCGCGACGCGTCACTCTTCGATCTCCACGCGAAACGGCAGCGGGAACCCGCCCAGATCGAACGGCGTCGGCGGCCCGGCCATCGCCGAGAAGCCGGAAGTGAAGCAGCACAGGCCCTCCGCCGTGAGGTACGTGACCCCCCCGCCGGTGCAGTCCTGCGGGCTCGTGAGGCGTGCGTACGAAGCGGACGTATGCATCTCGATCGGATCGCCCGCGTAGTAGGCAATCCCACCCTGCACGAATGCATCGTGGTACAGGTCGAACCCCAGGACACGGATCCAACGCGCCCCGGTACAGGTCGGCCCGTCGAAGAGCACGATCCCGCCGAGGAACCCGCTCGTCAGCGTGAAGACCGAAAAGGGTCGCCCTGCCTGACGGAAGACGAACTCCCCCAACTGGCCAAAGGTCCCCGGGAGCTGCTGTCCGTTCCCGTCGACGACCCGGAGGCGGGGGTGACTCCGGCCAGGGGGACCAGGATCGCCCTTCGGGGCGCCCCCGACCACGCCTAGGTCGACCTCCGTCTCCTTGGCCTTGCACGCATCGCGGGCGAAGACGGCCCCATTACGCTTCTTGCAGAACGCGGCGTCCGCCGCGTGCGCGGCGATCAGGGTCACGACCGCGAGGGTTGCGAGGCCGGGTGCGCGCATGGCTAGGGGCAGTACGTCAGCAGGACACCCAGCGCCCGGCCGTTCCTCGTGCCGACGACACCGTGGACGATCGAACCGAACGTGTCGGTCGCGTAGCTCACCGAGCGCGACGGCCGTGCCATGGCGACGACCACGTCGCCCAGCGGGATGAATGCCGCGCCATGGCCGGAGAAGCCCTGCAGGAACAACTTGCCGAACGCGCCGCCGCGAAAGCCACCGCCGCTCTGGTGAAGCGTCGGGTCGGTCGTGCCGGCGAGCGCCGACGCGGCGTCGCGACCGGCCGCGATCGCGTCGTCGATGCTCGTCGCGGGCACGTCGGGAACGATCGCAGCGCAGAGTGCGGGATCGTGCACCGTGGCCTCGACGGCCTGCACCTGCGCCAGCGTCGCGACGAGCTCGTCGCGGGTCGGGAAGGGACAGACGCGGCGCCCGCGCTGCTGGCAGGCGGCGACCGCCCCCCGCGTGCATTCGCGCAGCTGGCTCCCATCGACGCCGCCGCGCGCGAGCACGCACTGCGCGATCCGGTAGCCGCAGCGCTCCTGGCACCGCGCGCGCGCCGCGGACGCGGACGTCGCCAGCACCGCGGCGATGCCAAGCCCCGCGGCGACCTTCGCGGCGGTCATCGGGCGGGACTATGGACCCGGCGGTCCTCCGCGGTCAACGGCTCATCAGCTGGTAGGGGCCACCCTTTTCGATCCCGCGCTTGTAGGCCGGTCGCGCGTGCATGCGATCGCGATAGGCCGCCAGCTTAGGATACGGAGCCAGCCGCTCGCCCGCGGCCTCGAGGACGAACAGGAGCTGGACGTCCGCGCCGGTGAGGTCGCTCCCGACGAAGAAGTCGTGGTTCCCGAGCGAGTTCTCCATGTAGGAGAGCTGGTTCGCGATCTGCATGTCGATGTACGGCGTGAGCGGCGCCGCGTTGTCGCCGAGCAGGCTCGCGAAGAGCGCGAGCAGGAGCGGGAACATCGCCGAGCCCTCGGCGTAGTGCATCCACTCGACGTACTTCCAGTGGTCGTCGGTGCCGGGCCGCGGGCGCAGGCGACCGCTCCCGTACTTGTCGAGGATGTACTCGACGATCGCACCGGACTCGGCGATCGTCTTGTTGCCGTCCGTGATGACGGGCGACTTGCCGAGCGGATGGACCTCCTTCAGCTCGGGCGGCGCGAGCGGCATCGGCGCCATGCGCTGGTACTTCGCGATCTCGTACGGCGTACCGAGCTCCTCGAGCAGCCACAGGATGCGTTGCGAGCGCGAGTTGTTGAGATGGTGCACCTTCAGCATGGCCGCATCGGAGCAGGCCTCTGCGGCGCACGCAAGGGCTTTCGATCCCCTCGTCCTCTAGTGCGCGAAGCGACGCCACAGAAACGGTGAGAGCGCCTGCTCCACGAAGCTCTGCGGCAGGGGATCGTGCTCGATCCCCACGGGCGGAGGGGGGGTCGCCTGCGGATCGTGGAAGGTCCCGAACACGATGTCCCACAGGGGTGTCACCGGGGCGAAGTTACCGTCGCAGAGCCGCACGTCCCTGGCGTGGTGCAAGCGATGCTCGAGCGGCGTCACGATCAGGTACTGGAGGAATCGCGGCACCGGCAGGTCGACGTCGGAGTGGTCGAGGGGCCCGAGGACGAGAAGCGCCAGGGGATACCACAGGAGCAGCTCGGTCGGGACGCCGAGCGCCGCCAGCGGCGCGTACACGACGATCGAGCGCGTCGCCATGTCGGCGAACGTGTTGCGGCCGCTCTTCAGCACGTGGAAGCGATCCACGCTGTGATGGAGGGCGTGCAGCGGCCAGAGCCAGGAGACGCGGTGCAGGAGGCGATGCCGCCAGTACTCGACACCGTCGACGAGCACGACCACGAGCACGCCCTGGACGACGTACGGCCAGGAGACCGGCCACAGCGCGAGGCCCCAGACGCGGCCGACATAGCCGGCGGCGGCCGCGCCGGCGGCAAGCATCACCGCATCGGATGCCTGCGCGCTCATGCTCGCGAGCACGGTATGCCCGAGGTCTCCCGCCGCCTGCGGGTCGTCCAGGGTCGTGCCCTGTCCCACGAGCGGACGTACCCGCTCCACCCCGAGCAGCACGACGATGATCGCCGTCGCGGCGACGAAGAAGCCCACCGGCCCGGCCCCCGAAGCGAGTACGACCGCGGCGACGAAGGCGGCCATCAATCCCGGAAAGAGGAGGCGTTCGCCCATGCCGCACCCTGGTGCAACCGCCGTGCCCCGCTCGCGACCCACATTCGACGCGCCTTTTTCAGGCGACCGCAACGCCGGCCGTGCACCGGCCGCATGATCCGGCGGGCGGGCCCCTCAGGCGCGACGGCAGACCCAGAGCGCCTTCGTCGGCTCGGCACCCGCCGCGAAGGGGTCGTAGGTCTGTCGCTCGACGAGCGTGAAGCCTGCTCGTGCGAGCGCCCGTTCGACGTCGGCGTCGGCGTACGGCCTCTGCGCGATGTGGTCTCGCACCTCGTCCCAGCCGCCGCACGAGCGCCGGCGGATCGACACGTCCGCCTCGATCACCGGCGAGCCCTCGCGACGGCGGTGCGTTCGTACGACGACGGCGTCGCCGACCTCGACCGTCTCCTCGCCCGACCAATATCGCTCGTAGCTCGCGGCGAGGTTGAGCTCGAACACGAGGAGCCCACGCGGCACGAGGCTTCGATGCATCGACGCGAGCGCTCGATCGAGATCGCCCTCGGCCGTGAGCTGGTTCACGACCGTGTACACGCACAACGCGACGTCGGCCGGCGGCTCCAACCGGAGCACCCGGAGATCCTGCTCGACGAGCGTCAGCCGGACGCCCTCCCGCCCCGCCTTGGCGCGCGCGACGGCCAGCATCGACGGCGCGACGTCGACACCGACCACGTCGTAGCCGCGACGCGCGAGCGCGATCGCGAGGTCGCCCGTCCCGACGCCGAGGTCGACGATCCGCCGCGCGGCGGGCGCGTGGCGCGCGAGGACGTCGACGATGCGGGGCAGGATCAGGTCGTCGTACGCGCCGCCGAACGAGCGCTGCCAGGCGTCGAAGTGCGGCGCGAACGCGTCGTAGGAGATGCCCACGCCAGGGTCGTGACGCGACGGGCGGCGCCTGTCAACGACGGTTTGCCCGCGCACTCCACCGCGTCTACGCTGCCCGGCGCAGCATGCGCGCCGCCCTTCCAGAGAATACGACCGTCCCCACGGCCCAGCCCGGCGAGTTCCGTCCCCTGCGGCTCGCGGGCATTTCCGTGTGGCCGCCGATCGTGCTGGCGCCGATGGCGGGGGTCACGAACTACCCCTTCCGCCGCCTGTGCCGCGAGTTCGGCGCGGGGCTCTACGTCTCGGAGATGATCAACGCGCGCGGGTTCCTCGAGGGGAACCACCGCACGCATCTGCTCGCGTCCAGCCGCCCCGACGAGTCGCCGCGCTCGGTGCAGATCTACGGGCACGACCCGGACGAGGTCGGCGAGATGGCGCGCGCCCTCGTGGACGACGGCGTCGCCCACCTCGACATGAACTTCGGCTGTCCCGTCCCCAAGGTCACGCGCCACGGCGGCGGAGCGGCCATTCCCGTGAAGCCGCGCCTGCTCGCGCGCATCGTGCGGGCGGCGGTGCGGGGTGCGGGACGGGTGCCGGTCACGGTGAAGGTGCGCAAGGGCATCGACGACGGGCTCCTCACGTACGTCGACGCCGGGCGCGTCGCCGAGGCCGAGGGCGCGGCGGCGATCGGCCTCCACGCGCGTACGGCGGCGCAGCTCTACTCCGGCGCGGCAGACTGGGACGCCGTGGCCACGCTCAAGCGCAGCGTCGCGATTCCCGTGCTCGGCAACGGCGACGTGTGGGAGTGCTGGGACGCGCTCCGCATGATGCGCGACACCGGGTGCGACGGCGTCATCGTGGGCCGCGGGTGCCTGCGCCGCCCGTGGCTCTTCCGCGAGCTGGCGCAGGCGTTCGACGGCGGCGAGCCGGATCCGCAGCCGCTCCTCGGCACGATCCTCGCGCTCATGCGCCGCCACGCCGGGATGCTGGTCGAATTCTTCGGGACGGCGAACGGCATGCGCCAGATGCGGAAATGGTGCGCCTGGTACACGACCGGCTTCCAGCACTCGGCCGCCGCGCGCGCGGCGCTCATGCGGATCACGTCGCTGGATGAGATGGACGCCATCCTCGCGCGGCTCGACCCGAGCGAGCCGTTTCCGCTGCGCACGGTCCGCCACAATCGCGTGAAGGACAACCGTGTGCAGCGCGTGACGCTGCCGCAGGGCTACCTCGCGGCGCGCGACGACGATACGCCGCCGCCGGAGCCCGACGATCCCGCCGAGCGGCGCGCGTGGGACGCCGCGCTCGACGGCGGCTGAGGTTGCACGCCACGGGACGTCGGTGCTACCACCGCCGCCCCCGTGGGACTCCTCTCCGCCAGCACGAGCGTCGTCCGCTTCGTCGCCGCGAAGCCGGCGCGCGTCGAGCGCGACGCAATCGCGCGCGCCGTCACGAAGCATGCGTTTCGGGAGAGCGAGCCAGGCGTCGGCGACGCGCGGCAGGCGTGGGGCTGGGTCACGATCCACGATCCGCTGCTGGTCGAGTTCTCGGCCGCGGATCTCTTCTTCCACCACTACCTCGTGCTGGGCTTCCGGTACGACAAGCGCCTGGTGCCGCCGAAGCTCCTCATGCTGGAGCGCCGGCGGCTCGAGAACGAGCGCAAGGTGGAGCGCGGCGTGGGCAAGCTCGGCGCGGCCGAGCGCCGCGAGATCAAGGACGAGATCACCCAGCGCCTGGTGGCCCGGGCGCTGCCGACGCCGCGCCTGTTCGACGTCGTGTGGAACCTCGAGGCGGGACGGGTCTACTTCAGCGGCAAGCTCCGCGCCGCGCGCGAGGCGTTCGGCGACTGTTTCCGCCGCACGTTCGGCGTGACGCCGGTGCCGCTGATCCCGTATCTCGCGGCCGAGCACGTGGGTCTGGAGCCGCGCCAGGTCGACGCGGTCCGCGCCGTCGAGCCGGCGAGCCTCACGGGTGTGGCTGTCGTGGCGCCCGCCGACGTGCCGCGGCTTCCGCTCCCGCCGCCGGAGATCGACGAAGACGAGGACGAAGAGGAGATGCGCGAATGAACGAGGATTTCGTCGCGGTCGTCGAGTCGAAGCGCTTTCTCGGCCGCGAGTTCCTAACCTGGCTCGTGCACACGATCGAGGAGGGCGGCGGCCGCATGGAGCGCGAGGGCCACACGATCGAGCTGCAGCTCGGCGATCGTGTGACGCTCGCCGGCACCGGGCCCGACAAGCCGCGTCTCACCGTTGCGGGGACCGGCGACCTCCGGGCCGAGATCGGCGCCGGCCTGCGACGCGGCAAGCTCCTCGACCAGGCGAAGATCGTGATCCTGCGTGGCGAGCGGCGCTGGGAGCTGTCGCTCGACGGCGGCATGCTCACCTACGACAGCCTGCGCTGCCCGCAGCTCGGCGACAGCGACAAGGGCGCGCATGAGGACCCGCGCGCGGCGTTCGAGAACGACCTCTTCCTGCGCGTCGCCGACATGGAGAGCGCGGTCGACCTGCTCGACCACCTCTACGCCGAGTTCTGTCGCGTCCGCGGCTCGGCGAGCTGGACGCGCCGCACGCTGCCCGAGCTGCGCGCGTGGATCGAGACGCTGCGCTAGGAGGGGGCCGACCCAAGACTACGTCTTGGGTCGGAACCGAGGGTGGCGCGTTTCGTCACGCGCGACCGGCATGCCGCGGCCAGCCAAGCTGGCGCGGCAGATCAAGTACGCGTGCAAAGGATCGAAGCGAGTCGACGGGTTGGAACCGAGGAGCGCCGTGATGACCTGGCGCCTCGGCTCTCGGATGTACCGGTCAGATTTTTTGAGCGCGCGCTCGTAAGAGACGCAGCGACGGGAAGCCGAGTGCGAGCGTCTGCCAGAACCATCCCGCCGCGGCGTCTCCGAGCCCGGCGTCGCGCGCGAGGCGAGCGGCGTACAGCGCCTCGCCCACGTGCGTCGCCATCGCGCCCAAGAAGATCGCCTGGACGAGCCATTGCGGGAGCGCCGTCGTGACGTGAGCACACCAGAGGTCGTAGGCGGCGGGCACGAACGCGACGACGCCGTTCAAGAGCAGCCCGCCAGCGATCGCGAGCCACCAGCCGAGAGACGGACGCTCGACCACTACTGGATCACCATGCCGCCGTCGACGCGCAGGACGGCGCCGGTGATCCACTTGGCCTCGTCGGACACGAGGAAAACCGCGGCGCGCGCCACGTCCTCGATCGCGCCCACGTGTCCGAGCGGGATGAACGCCGCCGTCATCGCCCGCCCCTCCTCCGACCCGAGGAACGGCTCGTTCAAGGCCGTCGGCACCGGACCGGGTGCGATGCAGTTGGTGCGGATGTTTTGCGACCCGTACTCGGACGCGAGGTAGTAGGTGAGCGTCACGAGGCCGCCCTTGGCCGTCGCATAGTCGGCGACGCCGACCGGCGCCGCCTGGAACGCACCGTGCGACGACACGTTCACGATCGCGCCGCCGCCTTGCTTCAACAGGTGCGGGATCGTGTGCTTGGCGCACAGGAACGGGCCGCGCAGGTTGACGCCGATCGTGCGGTCCCACTGCTCGAGGGGCATGTCGGCGATGCGATTGCCGTACAAGATCACGGCGGCGTTGTTGTAGAGGATGTCGAGCTTGCCGAAGTGGGCGGCGGCGCCGTCGACGGCGGCCGCGACGTCGGCTTCCTTGGAGACGTCGCAGTGGAAGTAGCGAGCCGCGGCGCCGATCTCCCGCGCCACCCGCGCGCCGTGCTCGTCGAGGACGTCGAACAGCGCGACCTTCGCCCCCTCACCCGCGAACGCGCGCGCGACGCCCTCGCCCTGCCCGCGCGCCGCGCCGGTCACGATGGCGACCTTGCCTGCGAGCCGGCCCGCCATCAGTTGTTCTCCGGCACGTACGGCATCTCGTACGGGATCAGGTCGAGCGACGGCACCTGGACGATCTCGATCGCGAACCCGTCGGGATCCCGCACGACGCAGCACTCGATGCCCGACGGCAGCTCCTGGCGGGTCGCGGCCTCGATCTCCACCCCCTTCGCGCGCAGCTCGGCGAGCGTCCCGTCGAGCGAGAGCACGTAGAACGAGAGGTGCGAGTGGCCGATCTCGTTGGAGGCGCGCTTGCGGCGCGCGCGCTCCGGCGGCGGGTCGGTGAAGCCGATGAGCTCGATGCGCATGCCGTCGCGCTTCATGAAGATGCCCTTGAACTTGCACGACGCGAGCCCCATCACCTTCGCAGTCGCGGGGTCGTCGAAGTCGATCTCGAAGACGGTCTCGAAACCCAGCACGTCGGAGTAGAAGCGGCGCGAGCGCTCGATGTCGGCGACGCAGTGGGAGTAGTGCAGGAGCGCGGCGTTCCTCATGACGGGATCCCGTAGAGCGCGGCGGCGTTGGTGCCCCGCACCTTGTCGCGTGCCGAGGCCGGCAGCTTGCCCAGGTGCTCGTCCAGCTCGTCGACCACGCCAGGGAAGGTGGCGTCGAGGTGCGGATAGTCGGACGCCCACACGATGCGGTCCTCGCCGATGATGGGCGTGAGGGCCGGGAGCGTCGACTCGTCGGGGTCGAACGAGATCCAGCACTGGCGCTTGAAGTACTCGGACGGCTTCAGGCGCAGGTCCGGCGCCATCCAGGCGTAGACCTGCGCGAAGTGGTCGAAGCGGTCGAACCAGTGGCCGAGCCAGCCGCCGCCGGCCTCGAGCACGACGACCTTGAGCGTCGGATGGCGTTCGAGCACGCCGCCGCAGACGAGATGCGAGAAGCCGATCATCTCGTCGACGAAGAAGATGGTCGGATGGCCCATGATGGGCGCGTCGAGCCGCAGGCCCTGCATGGCGCCGGGGAGGTCGCCGCAGCCCGACGGGTGGATGCCGACCGGCATGCCGATCTCGGCGCAGGTCGCCCAGAAGGGATCGAAGTACGTGTCGTGCAGGGCGCGGCCGCGGACGGGATTCGGACGGATGAAGACGCCCTTCATGCCGATGTCCTTCGCCCGTCGCGTCTCGCGCACGGCGGCGTTCACGTCCTGCATGGGAATGCCGGCGATGCCGACCAGGCGCGCGGGGTCGGCGCGGCAGTAGTCGGCGAGCCAGTCGTTGTAGACCCGGCAGCACGCCTCGGCGAGCACCGGGTCCTCGACGCCCTCGAGGAAGAGGCCAATCGACGGATAGAGGACCGCGGTGTCGATGCGCTCGGCGTCGAGGTCGCGCAGGCGCTGGCGCGGGTCGAAGCCGCCGGGGTGCAGCTCCGAATAGCGCACGCCCGTGCCGATGTCGGTGAACGGCCGTCCCGCGAGTCCGACGCCGACGATCCCGAACGGCAGGAGGCAGCGTCCCTCGACATGCACCTCCTCCTGACGGGTGTCGGCGTTCCAGCGCACGTGGAAGCCGCGCTCGCGCATGGAGGGCGGCAGCTCGCGCTCCCAGAGATCGGCGGGCTCGATCACGTGCCCGTCCGCGTCGATGGTCTTCGTCATGTGGCTCTCCTCGGCGATCGCGGGCGCACGACCGCCCGGCGCACGAACGCGATCACCTCGCGCGTGCGGTCCTCGAACGCGATCCCCTGCCCGCCGTAGCGCTTGCGCGCCTCGGCCGGCAGCATGCACTCGAACAGGACGACGCCGCCGATCGACACGATGGTGCCGAGCGGACGGTCGGGATGGAACTCTCCAGCGGCGATCCCCGCCTCGATGAAGGCGACGAACTCGCGCACGAACTCCGCGAACACGGACAGACTCTCGCCGCCCGTGCCCGGCGACGCGACGACGCGCTCCACCTCGAGCAGGCCGTGGCAGACGAGCTGCGCATTCATCGGCTCCGCGCCGTAGAACTCCACGAGTCCCGCAAGCGCCCGCTCGAGCCGCGCCGCGTACGACGCCGGCGGCGCGTCGAACCATGCGCGGGCGCGACCCTCGAGCCGCTCGCCGAGCGCGTCGAAGACCGCGAGCGCGAGCGCGTCCTTCGTAGCGAAGTAGTGGAAGATGGTCGGCTTGGTGACGCCGACCTGCTGCGCGAGCGTCCCGAAGCTGAGCCCCGCATAGCCGCCCGCGGCGTAGAGCCGGCTCGCCTCGGCGACGATGCGCGCGCGCACGCCGGCCGCCTGGCTCGGCCCCGGCGGCCGGCCCGGGCCGCGACGAACGATGCGCCGGAGCGCGATGCCCCCGCGTCCCCTCACTGCGCGACCCGTTGAGAGGGGGTTCGCAGAGCGAACCCCCAGGAGGACGCCCCCGTGCGCCCGCCCGCTTCGCGGCCGGCCTCCGATGGGCGTCGGCTGCTCACGCAGCCTCCTTTGAGCGCGGGTGCCCAGGGGGCACCCGCTGAGACGCCCCCGTGCGCCCGCCCGCTTCGCGGCCGGCCTCCGATGGGCGTCGGCTGCTCACGCAGCCTCCTTTGAGCGCGGGTGCCCAGGGGGGCACCCGCTGAGACGCCCCCGTGCGCCCGCCCGCTTCGCGGCCGGCCTCCGATGGGCGTCGGCTGCTCACGCAGCCTCCTTTGGCCAGTACTCCTTTGGCACGAAGGCGCGACGCAGGACGCGCTCCGGGAAGAGCCCGAGGCTGTAGTTCTGGATCCCGTGCATCATGAACTTGATCACCGAGTCGTCGCGCATGCCGCGGTAGTAGCTGCGGCGCGTGTACTGGTGGTACGCCTTCGCGGTCGCGCGCACGGCGGCGAGCTGCACCGTGCCCATCGAGCCGAGCAGGTACGTCACGTGGCCCACCTCGTCGATCAGGATCTCGTCGAGGAGATCGCGCACGCACGTGAGCACGGCCGGCTGGCCGGCGAGCAGGCGCTCGGCGCGCTGCGCCAGCTCGAGGAAGGCGACCGTCCCCATGAGCTCGCCAGCCGCGAGGAGCGTGAAGGAGAGCTTCTCGGGCAGATAGGCCATCAGCTTGACCGACTGCTGGATCTGCCGCGGCGGCGGCCGCAGCTCGAAGTCGAGGCCGAACAGACGGACGATCTCCCGAAAGATGCGGGTGTGGTAGGTCTCCTCCAGATCGGCGAAGTCGCGCGGCTGGAGTCGCCCGTGCTTGCCGAGCCCCTGGAAGCCGCCGCGGTCGAGCAGGTAGTCGACGCCCCATTCCTCGCCTTCGTTCGCCCGCGCGATCGCGACCAGCCAGACGGTGAGCGGCGAGGCGTCGCGGAGCTTCCGCTCGCCCAGATGCCAGCGCTTGAACGCCTCGGGATCGATACGCTCGCCCGTCCACTCCGGTAGCGTCTTCTTCGTGAGATCCGCGAACCACGCCTCGCGCCGCGAGAGCGTACGGCGCGCCAGGTCGGGCTCGCCGTCGCGCTCGCGAACGAAGTCGAGGTAGCGATCGCCGAGCACCCGGCGTTCCGCCGCGTCGAGCGGTGTGAACAGGCGCGGGTCGAGCATGGCCGCGCGTTACCATCCGATCGGTCGATTTGTCAATGCTCGGGCCGGGCGAGGATTTTGCCTTGCAGGCGCGCGGAGCGGGGGGGTACATGTGCGACTGCAAGGGGATCGATTGGCAAGGTCGCTGGTTCGCCTCGCTCTCGTCGCCGTCGGCGTGCTGCTCCTGGCGTCGACGGCGAACGCCGTTGTCTTGACCGTCGATTCGACCACCGACGCGTCCGACACCATACCTGGCGATGGGATGTGCCTCGCCACGACCGGGGGGTGCTCACTGCGTGCGGCGGTCGAGGAAGCGAACGCCCTTGCGGGCGCCGATGCGATCTCGCTCCCGTCCGGAACCTATGTCCTCACGGCCTCGCCGAGCGACCTCGTGGTCAGCGACGCGCTCGCCATCGACGGCGCGGGCGCGACGTCGACGATCGTCGACGCGGCCGGAGGAGGGCGAATCCTGGCGGCAACCGCCCCGCTGTCTTTGAGCCGTGTCACGGTTCGCAACGGATCGACCACCAGCTTCGGGGGCGGGCTGCTGGGGGCCCCCACGGCGCACGTGACGGTGACCGACTGTATCTTCACGGAAAACTCGGCCCTCGGTGGCGGCGCTCTGTTCGCAGGTGCTTTCGACGTCGTGCGAACCACCTTCACGGGAAACGGCGCCGCTGCTGGAGGTGCCATCGGGACCTTGGGGGGCCCGGCAGGGAACATCGATGGTCGCATCCGCGACAGCACATTTGCATCGAACACCGCGCCGAGCGGCGGAGATGCCCTGTTCCTCGAGGGTCCGGGAACGCTGACCGTCACGAACAGCACCATCGACGGCGACCTCGATGTCTACTCGTCTTGCGACTCGCCCTTCCTTCCGCCCTTCTGCGAGCCCACACCCGACGTCACCCTGGCCAACGTCACACTTGCCGCGCTCACGTTCCGACCCTCCGCGGGCCCAGTGGCGAACGTCGTGACCGTCGTGGCGCGCAACAGCATCGTGCTCTCGTGCACCTGGATCGAGGGGACGACGATCCTCGCGATGCCGTTCCTCGTCTCCCAGGGCTACAACCTCGTCGATCCAAACGCATGCACGGTGACGGGCGATGTGACCGGCAACGTCGGCGGCGACCCCCTGCTCGGCCCGCTCGCCGACAACGGCGGCGCGACGGCGACCCATCTGCCGGGAGCCGGCAGTCCCGTCATCGGCGCGGGCAATCCGAGCCCGCCGGGTAGCGGCGGGCTTGCGTGCGAAGCCGACGACCAGCGTGGCGTCGCGCGGCCGGTGGGGTCGCGTTGCGACATCGGAGCCGTCGAAGCCTCGTGCCCGGCAACGCCGTGCGACGACGGGAATCCCTGCACGGACGACTCCTGTGGGCCGGGCGGCGACTGCGTCCACACCGCCAACAGCCTCCCCTGCGATGACGGGGACGCGTGTACGGCCGGGGACGTGTGCAGCGGCGGCTCGTGCGGCGGAGCCCCCGTCGTCTGCGATCCCTGCTACGAGTGCCTCCCGTCGGGTGCGTGCGGCATCCCACCGACGACGTGCGAGGGGACCCCCGCGCGTGGCGCGAGGCTCGGACTGACGCGGCGGGGAACGGGTTCGGGCAATCGCGTAACGTTCCGCTGGAAGAGCGCCGGCTCGGTCGCGCCGTCGGACTTCGGCGATCCGACGAGCGGCGATGACGCGATCCTCTGCGTGTACGACGCGAGCGACGCGGTGGCCCTCAGCGCCGTCGCGCCTGCGGGCGGCACGTGCGGAACGAGAGCCTGCTGGATGGCGACCGCGAAGGGGTTCCGCTATCGCGACCCGGCGAGGACGCCGGACGGGCTCGACGCGCTCTCCCTGGTGTCGGGCTCGGCGGGCAGGATCCGGGCGCGTGGCTCGGGGTCGCTCCTGGGGCTTGCCGACCTCCCGCTCGCCACGCCGGTGCGGGCACGCCTGTATCGCGAGGGGTACGATCGCTGCTGGGGAGCGGTGTTCTCGAGCCACGTTACGATCGACACGCCCACCCGGCTCCGCGCGACGAGTGACTGATCTCGTCAGGTCCTCGCCCGGGCATCGTCCCGGTTGATGCGAATCTACGCAGCCGGTGCACAGCGGGTCGGCTCGAACGGAGCGTCGAGCCACGATCTTTCGCGAATTTTCGCGTTGCGTAGAGATGGCCGGGGGATTGCTGTGGTAGGCGGAGGGAGAGGGCATGATCGCCGCCGAGCACGACGTCGCGAGCTGGGGAAGCGAGGTAGCGGTCGGCGCGTCCGAGCGATGGACGGTGCGATCGTCGGCCGTGCGGCCCACGACCGGCAGGCGGATCGACTGTGTGGATGCGGCGCGGGGCGTGGCGGTGGTCGCCATGCTGGCAGCGAACCTCGTGAACGTCTTCTTCGAGGACATCCCACCCGTGCTGGCGCACAACCAGGGCAACTCACTGCGCTTGTTCGACCTCCCGGCACCCGTCTTCCAGCTGCTGGTCGGCGTCTCGCTACCCCTCTTCCTCGCCAGCCGCGCGGCCGCCGGCCGCTCCGCGGGAGAGGCACGGCGGGATGCGCTTCGCCGTTACGCCTGGCTCGTCCTTCTCGGGATCGCGCTCGACTCCGCCGGGCGCCTGACGCTCGTGCCGCAGTGGGGCGTGCTCCAGACGCTCGGGCTGGGGGGGATGGTGGCGACCCTCCTCGCCACCGCCTCCGACCGGACCGTGGTCGCCGCTTCGCTGGCGTTGCTCGCCGTCTTCGTCACGGGTTCGAGTGGGGAGGTGCACGGAGGCCCGTTCGCTGCCTTCGCCTTCGTGCCCCTCACCCTGCTCGGCCTCGTCGCCGGCCGCGCGCTCGTGCGGATGCCGCGCGATGCGTTCGCCGTCTGGGCCTCGCGCCTCGGCGCAGGCGCGTTCGCCCTGGCGCTGGTGCTGGCCGCGGGCGGCGTTCCCTTCAACAAGCTTCACGGATCGAGCAGCTTCGTCGCCCTCGCGGCGGGAGCGGCCATGGCCGTCCTCGCGGCCACCGCCGCGGCCGAGGAAGCGCCCCGCGGTCACCCGCGTTGGCTCCTCAGCGTCGGCCGCAACGCCCTCACCGCCTGGGTGACGCTCTACGTCTTCGTCTACTATCCCGCCTGGATCGTCGTCCCGACGTGGCACCGCCTCACCCCGACGGCCGGCGTGCTCGCCGTCGCACTCGTGACGGGCGCCATCTGCACGAGCACCGTCGCGCTCGGCCGTCGCGGCATCCGCGTACCGCTGTAAGCTCGAGAACGCGCGCTGTCTACGGCTGCAGCAGCCGCCGCCGCCAGCCGCTCGGAGTGCGCTGGTACGCCTCGCGCAGGTGCAGCCGGTGCGCGCCGCGGGTCCAGAACTCGATCGACGTCGGCACGAGCCGGAAGCCGCCCCAGCGTGCAGGACGCGGCACGGCGTGCCCTCCGAGCTTGCGACGCAGGCGGCGCCAGCGCGCGAGGAGCCAGGCGTGGCTCGGCATCGGTTCGCTCTGCATCGAGACGGCGGCCGCGAGCCGGCTGCCGCGCGGCCTCGCGGCCCAGTAGGCGTCGGACTCAGCCGCCGTCACCCGCTCGATCCGGCCTTCGACGCGCACCTGCTTGCCGGTGGCGTCCCAGTAGAAGGCGAGCGACGCGCGCGGTCGGGCTGCGAGCTCGCGTCCCTTGCGGCTGTGCGTGTCGGTGAAGAAGACGAAACCGCGTGGATCGACGGCCTTCAGCAGCACGAAGCGGACCGACGGCGCGCCGCCGCGCCCGACGGTCGCGAGCGCCATGGCGTCGGCGAGGGGGGCGCGCGCGCGGCGCGCCGCCGCGTACCAGCGACCGACCTTCGCGATGGGATCGACGCGCACGCGGGCGGATCATTCCCATGTCGTCGCGCTTTGACAACCGCGAGTCGGCCACGCTACGCCGCGCCCCCATGTGGGGGAGATTCGTCCGCGCGGCGCTCGCGCTCGCGATCGCCGGCGCGACGCAGGCGGCGAAGCTGCCGCCCGATGTCTCCATGGGTCGCTTCGAGAGCCCGACGACGACGTTCCCGGTAGAGCCCGACTCGATCTTCGCGCCGGTCGTCGCCGCGACGCCGGCGATCGCCGTGGAGCCGCTGCGCGGCGCCTTGCCCCCGGTCGCGATCGACGCCCGCAATTCACCGATCTCCCTCGACGGCGACTGGCGCTTCCGGCTCGAGGATTCCGATTGCACCACGGACGAGACCCTGTGCCAGGGCATCGTCGAGCAGTGGTCCGCGCCCGGCTACGACGATACGGCCTGGCGCACGCTCGGGGTGCCCGGTCACTACATGCGGCAGGTCCCCGAGGACGAGCTCGGGGGCCGCGGCGGCGCCATGGCCTTCCACTTCGGCTGGTACCGCACGCGCGTCGTGGTGCCCGACGACGTCGTCGGCGGCACGCGCCGGTTGCGCCTCCTCTTCGAGGCCGTCGACTATCGCGCCGACGTCTGGTGGGACGGCGAGATGCTCTCGACCCACGGCTCGCACCTCGGGACCTTCAACCCGTTTGCCTTCGATCTCCCGGCAACGACGGCTGCGGGCACGCACACGCTCGCCGTCCGCGTCCAGAAGCCGCTCGATGCGGGCGTGCTCTCCTGTGGCCAGGGTACGGGCGCGGGCACGGACCTGAAGACGATCCTCGACGGGACGAAGGGCTACTGGGACGGACGCCCTGGCGGCAACAACGACAACTTCGACGCGCCGACCAAGCAGTGGCTGCACACGGGCGGGATCGCGCGCCCAGTCTCGCTCGTCCCCACCGGGCCCGTCCGCATCGACTGGACGTTCGTCACCGCCCGTCCGAGCGGGCGCCACGGCGCCGACGCGCGCTTCGCGTACACGCTCACCAATCGCTCGGACGTCGATCTCGTCGTCGTGGTGACGACGATCGTCGACGGCCCGGGCGTGAAGCATCGCGGCGGCCGGTCACGGACCGGCGTCGCCGCGCGCGTGACGCTCCACCCCGGCACGAACGCGTTCGAGCTCACGTCGCGCTTGCGCGGCGTGCGATCGTGGTTTCCCGCCGGCAACCCCGAGCTGGGCGACCCGGTCGTCTATTCGGCCACGACGACCGTCACCTTCGACGGCCCGAGCGACACGCGGACCGACGGCTTCGGCATTCGCACGCTCGCGCACTATTCGGATCGCTGCGAGGATCGCTTCGCCGGCGCGCCGACCGACGCGGCGTGCGCCGACGAGTTCGCCTACGTGGCGCCGCGCGCGCCGCGCGGAACCGAGCCCGCGAAGCCGCTCTTCCAGCGCTTCGTCAACGGCGAGCGCATCTACGTGAAGGGGGCCGCGGTCGACCCGAACGCATGGGCGGCCGGCATCGATCGGCCGTTCTCCGAGCGCTACATGCAGCTCCTGCGCGGCATCAACGCAAACCAGATCGGCATGGCGGTCCAGATCGCGCCGCCCGTGTTCTACGACGCCGCCGACGCCGCCGGTGTCAGCGTCGTCCAGGACTTCGAGCTCCAGTGGACCTACAACGACATCGGCTTCGTGTTCGGCTGCCAGCCCGACGGGAGCGCCTTCCCGACCGCGACCGGACAAACGGCGATCGCCGATCGCGTCGTCGACACGGCGGGCCTCCTCGCGGCCGACATGGTCTACCTCCTCTACAACCACCCGGCGATCGTCCATTGGGTGGCGCACAACGAGCCCGCGTGGGAGCTCGCCGAGGTGCTGGGACCCGTCCTCACGGCCGCGCAGGCCCTGGCCACTTTCAACCGACGCCTCGACCGGCGCGTCGTCGACGTCATCGCGGGCATCGACGCAACCCGTCCGGTGAAGGCCGCCGCCGGCGTCGGCGACTCGCACCAGTACAGCGGCTACCTCCTGTGCTCCTTCTACGATCTGGTCGGGCTCGATCCGACCCGCACCATCTGCCTCGCCGAGTCGACGCGGCCGATCGCGCTACTCACCGAGTTCGGGAGCCACGTGTGGCCGTTCTCGGCCAAGCGCTGGATGCCGCCCGATCAGCTCTTCCCGCCGGATCGCGCGACGCGCGCCATGACGTTCACCGACGCGAACCCCCAGAATCCCACCGAGCTCGCGCCGTGGCTCCGGGAGTGGCTCTTCCATACCAGCACCGTCGCGACGCTCGAGGCGTACATCGGGAGCGCCGCCGACTACGATCGCTTCCAGGACTTCGCCCTCGCCTCGCAGCTCTATCAGCGGGCGTTCCTCAAGTTCTACATCGAGCACTACCGCAAGGATCGCTACCGTCCCACGGCCGGGCTGCGTTTCTTCCAGTTCCGCGACTACTGGGACCAGGGCTACTTCGGTGTCTACGACCAGTACGACGTGCCGTCGGCCGCGGTCGCGACCGTGCGCGACGCCTACGCGCCGGTGCTGGTGACGGCCCAAGTCCCGAAGCCCGTCTTCGCGCCGGGCGAGCACGTCTCCCTGCCCGTCTGGGTCGCGAACGACGTGCATCGCCGTCTGCGCGGGACCCTCACCTGGCGCGTCACGCGCGTGTCCGACGCGTACGTCCTGCGCGGCGTCGTCGATTTTCCCGATCCGCCGTACCAGGACCCGCGCCGGCTGTTCCTCGACATCCCAGGGACGGCGCCGGTCCAGCCGGTCGTCACGACCGTGCCGCGCAGCGGCGCGACGCCGGTGGGCGAGCCGCTCGCATCGGGGCGCGCGCGGATCGCCGTCGACGCCGACGGCGGCTCGGCGCCCGAGGGCGCCGCCGTCGTCGCGTTCGATGCGCCCGCGGGTCCCGAGCTGGTGCGGTTCTATCTCGTCGAGCTCGAGCTCCGGCGGGGCAAGCGGCTCGTGGCGTCGAACGCGCACGTCGTGACGGTGGCCGATCCCGCCTGGAGTCCGCCGGCGGGCCTCTCGGACGGCACGACGCTCTACGGCGAGGACACGGGCGAGCTGCCGCTCGCGTTCAGGCTCACGGTGCGCGGCCTCGGTGCCGGCGAGACCGCGTCGCTCGTCTCACCGGAGTACGGCGGCGCGCTCGCGACCGTGGCGACGTCGACTGCCGACGCGGGCGGTACCGCCACGTTCGCCGGTCTCGCGCCGGACGAGTACCTCCTGCGCCGCGCCGGCGACGCGGAGGTCGCGCATCTGGGGTTGGTCGACGACGCGACCGTCGTCATTCCCGCGCCGCCGCGCGGCCGTCGCTAGCGCGATCGCGCGCCGCCTGGATCGCCTCGCGCGGCACCGGATCCCAGCGCGCCGCGCCGCTGCGAAACACGCCCGGCAGGCAGATCCGCAGCCACCATGCGAGCCGCATGCGACCGGGAACCCACACCTCGTGCTTGCGGCGCTCGATGGCGCGGAAGATGGCACGCGAGACGGCCGACGGCGGCGACTTGTGGCCGTGGAAGGCGGTCGGCTCGTCCGTCTTCTGCCAGATCTCGGTATCGATCGGTCCGACGTGGATGACGGCCGCGTGCACGTTCGAGCCTTCGAGGTCGAGCCACAAGCCCTCCGTCAGACCCGTCAGGCCGAACTTCGACGCGGCGTAGACGGCCTCGCGGGGCGGCGGGAGCTTCCCGGCGACCGACGAGACGTTCACCACCCACCCTTCACCCTGCCGCAGCATGGCGGGCAGCGCGGCGACGATGAGGCGTGCGGGCGCGACGAGATTCACGCGCAGCGTGTATTCGACGTCGCGCGGTGTCACGTCGAAGAACTGCTTGTGCTTCGGAATGCCCGCGTTGTTGACCACGACGTCGAGGCGCCCGAATTCGGCCAACGCGCGGGCGACGGCGTCCTCGACGAAGCCCTCGGCGGCGACGTCGCCCGCGAGGCTGAGGGCCGTTCCGCCCGCGGCGACGCACGCGCGCGCCACGTCCGCGAGCATCTCGGCGCGGCGCGCCACCAGGACGACGGACGCGCCGCGGGCGGCGAAGTCGAGCGCCACCTGCCGTCCGATGCCCGAGGAGGCGCCGGTGATCACGGCCACCCGGCGGCGGTAGTCCACCCACTGCCCCTCGCAGCAAGGTCCCGGCGGGTCAAGCGCGCAGCGCTTTTTTTCATCCGACGCTCGACGCGCTCCCCCGCCAGCGCCGAATCGGGACGGGGCCGGCCGGGCGCGTGCGACGCTCGGCTCGTCCGTGCGTCCCTCGTATGTCGCGCCGGCTTCGCCGGCCGCGACATGCCGGTCGCGCGGGAACGGACGTCCCAACTCTCGCCGGATCAATACCCTGCCGAGCCGTGCGGAGCGGCGGCGCGGGTGTAGACGAGGAAGGTCCGTTCGAACGTCATGAAGACGGTGCCGTCCTGCTTCACACCCTTGGTCTCGACCGTGACGACACCCTGGCCGGGGCGCGTGTCGGAGGGGCGCTTCGAGAGGATCGTGGACTCGGCGTAGATCGTGTCGCCGACGAAGACCGGTGCCGTGAGGCGGACCTTGTCCCAGCCGAGGTTCGAGACGGCGTTGCGGCTCGTCGAGGTGACGCTCATCCCGGTCACCATGGCGAGCGTGAGGCAGCTGTTCACGAGCGGCTTCTTCCACTCGGTGTGGGCGGCGAAGTGCGCGTCGAAGTGCAGCGGGTGCGGGTTCATGGTGAGGTTCGTGAACCACACGTTGTCGGCCTCGGTGATCGTCCGTCCCGGACGGTGCTCGATCGTCGTGCCGGGCTCGAAGTCCTCGTAGTAGAGGCCCACGGACTCGCGGAAGCGGTTCTCGCCGACCCGTCGGTAGAGGTCCTTCTGCATGCGCGACTCCTTCGCGCACCGTAGCGCGGTCGTCAAACTGCGCGTCATCGCCGCCGCTTCGCCCTAGCACTTGCGCACCGCGCACGATCGACGCGGCTCGGCGGGCGTGTCAGCATTTCGGCCCGATGCCGGCCAGCATCGAGCACCTCGACTCCGCCGACGGGACGCGCATCGCGTACTCCGTCATCGGCTCGGGACCGGCGCTGCTGGTCCTCCGGTCGAACCCGGGGCAGCTCGACCTCGATCTCGAGGTGCCGAGTGCGCGGCGCCGGCTCGAGTGGCTCGCGCAGCGGTTCACCGTCGTGCGAGCCGACGCGCGCGGCACGGGGCTCTCGCAGCGCGGGCCCGTCGAGCACTCGATCGAGCGCTGGTGCGAGGACTGGGAGGCGATCGTCGAGCGCATCGGGCTCGACCGCTTCGCGATTCTCTCCGGCGGCCCGGCGTCGATCCTCGCATTGACCCTCGCGCACCGCTGGGGCTCGCGCGTGACGCGCCTCGTGCTCACGACCGCCGTGGCGTCGGGCGCCGACCTCCGCGAGCTCCCCGGCGCGTCGCTCATCGAGCGCCTGCAGACGGACTACTCTCTCGCGATCGAGGCGCTGGCGAGCACGATCCACGGCTGGTCGAGCAAGGAAGCCCGTCTGGCCGCCCAGGTGCACAGCGCGTCGCGCACGCGTGAAGAGTCCTCCGCGCTCGTGGCGCCGCTGCTCGCGGCAGACGTCTCCGAGCTGCTTCCCGAGATCCAAGTCCCGACCCTCGTCTGGCATCCGCGGGAGGGCTTCCTGTCGTCGCTCGACACCGCGCGCCGGATCGTCGCGCGGCTGCCGAACGCGCGCCTGCTCCTGCGCTCGGGCAACGTCGTCCGCATCAACTACGACACCGACCGCACGGCGCCGGAGGTCGAGCGGTTCCTGTCGTGGGGCGCTACGCCGTTAGTCGCCGATATTTGATGCGGTGCGGTTGCTCGGCCTCGGCGCCGAGCCGCTTCTTCCGGTCGGCCTCGTACTCCTGGTAGTTGCCCTCGAACCAGACGACCCGGCTGTCCCCTTCGAAGGCGAGCATGTGGGTCGCAATGCGGTCGAGGAACCAGCGATCGTGGCTGATCACGACCGCGCAGCCGGCGAACTCGAGGAGCGCCTCTTCGAGCGCGCGCAGCGTGTCGACGTCGAGGTCGTTGGTCGGCTCGTCGAGCAGAAGGAGATTGCCGCCCGACTTGAGGAGCTTGGCGAGATGCAGGCGATTGCGCTCCCCGCCCGAGAGGTCCTTCACCTTCTTCTGCTGGTCGGGTCCCTTGAAGTTGAAGGACGCGGCGTAGGCCCGCGAGTTGACCTCGCGCTTGCCGACCATGACGACCTCGTTGCCGCCGTCCGAGATCTCCTCCCAGAGCGTGCGCTCGCCCTGCAGCGCGTCGCGGAACTGGTCGACGTACGACATGACCACCGTATCGCCGATGCGGAGCGTGCCTCCGTCGGGCTTCTCCTGGCCGGTGATCATGCGGAACAGCGTGGTCTTGCCGGCGCCGTTCGGGCCGATGACGCCGACGATGCCGCCCTTGGGCAACATGAAGCTGACGTCGTCCATGAGCAGCACGTCGCCGTAGCCCTTGCGGACGCCCTTCGCCTCGATCACGAGGTCGCCGAGCCGCGGACCCGCCGGAATCGTGATCTGCGCCACGCCCTGCCGCTGCTCGACCCCCTGGTCGGCCTTCAAGAGGTCCTCGTAGTGCGTGACGCGCGCCTTCGACTTCGCCTGGCGCGCGCGCGGCGCCATCCGCACCCATTCGAGCTCGCGCGCGAGCGTGCGCTGCCGCGCGGACTGCTCCTTCTCCTCCTGCGCCAGCCGCTTCTCCTTCTGCTCGAGCCACGAGGAGTAGTTGCCCTCCCACGGGATGCCCTGCCCGCGGTCGAGCTCGAGGATCCAGCCGGCGACGTTGTCGAGGAAGTAGCGATCGTGCGTGACCGCCACGACCGTCCCCTTGTAGTCGTGGAGGTGCCGCTCGAGCCACGCGACCGACTCGGCGTCCAAGTGGTTCGTGGGCTCGTCGAGCAGCAGCAGATCCGGCTGCCGGAGCAGGACCTGGCAGAGCGCGACGCGGCGGCGCTCCCCGCCCGAGAGCGTCGAGACGTCGGCGTCGGGTGGCGGCAGGCGGAGCGCGTCCATGGCGATCTCGAGCTGGCGATCGAGCTCCCAGGCGTTCGCGGCGTCGATCTGGTCCTGCAGGCGCGCCTGCTCGGCGAGGCACTTCTCCATCGCCTCGTCGCTCATCGGCTCGCCGAGCTTCGCCGAGACCTCCTCGAACTTCGTCAGCAGGGCGCGCGTCTCGGCGACCGCCTCCTCGACGTGCTGTAGGACGTTCTTCTTGGCGTCGAGCACGGGCTCCTGGGTCAGGCAGCCGACCGTGTAGCCCTCGCCGAGGAACGCGTCACCGGCGATGTCGTGGTCGACGCCCGCCATGATGCGGAGCAGGGTCGACTTGCCGGCGCCGTTGTGGCCGAGCACGCCGATCTTCGCGCCGTGGTAAAATGAGAGCCAGATCCCCTTCAGGATCTCCTTGCCCTGCGCCGTCACCTTGCGCAGGTCCTTCATGGTGTAGATGAACTGCGGCATGACCGGCTAGAGCTACGGGACGGCGGCGTCGCGAGCAAGCAGCCAGCGAACGTCCTGTCCGTGGAACCCGGTCGTCGCGACGAGCCGCTTCTCGCCCCCGGGCCAGACGGAGAGGTGCACCTCGGCCTGCTCGCCGCCCGGCTCCATGCCGAGCCAGGCGAACGGTGCCTCGCCGGTCGCGCGCGCACCGGCCCCCCGCAGCGCGGCGAGCACGCGATCGAGGCTCGGCGGATCCAGGTACTGGAGCATGATCGAATGGAACACGACGGTCGCGACGCCCGGCGTGGGACGTGCGAGTACGTCCTCCAACCAGTCGGCGGCGTTCGCCTGCACGACCGTCGCCGGCACGCGGCGTGCGACGTCACACGCGGCGCGTAGCCGCGCCAGGCGCTCGACCTGATCCGGCCATACGTACGACAAGAGCGTCGTGCGGCCTTCGTCGGTCGTCGGATCGACCGGTGCCGGATCGCAGCCGGCGCGCTCGGCGACGCACGGCGTGACGTCGAATGGAAGCCTGCCTGGGCCGAAGCACCCCCGCAGCACGACGGGCGAGGCAGCATCACCCCACGCCTGCTCGTCCGCCTCGTAGCGGAAGTGGTCCCACCGCAGGTTGAGGCCACCGCTCGTCCCGATCTCGAGGCAGCGCAGCGGCAGGCTCGTCTCGCGCGCGACGGTGAGGAAGCCGCCGACGAGCGCGGCGGCGCGCTGCACCTCGTTCGTCTGCACGCCGCGAGACATGAGCGCACGCAACGTCTCGTTGCGGGCGGCGACGAGCGCGTGAAACGCCGTCCACGCGCGCTCGGCGTCGCCGTCGCCGCCGGTGGACGGATAGTGCGCGGCGAGCGCCGGCGCCTGCCCCTCGAGCGCCAGACGATGCGCCCCGCCCATCAAGCGAAGCGCCATCGCCGACGCGACGGGCTGGTACGGATAGCCGGCGAGCACGCGCGCGACCGGTCCACCCGCGACGACGTCGGCGGCAGCGCGCTCGAGCAGCACGGCGTAGAGGGGCGAGCCGAGCTTGCCGCAGTACGTCCCCTGCAGCCGCAGGTACTCGGCGACGTCGGTCACGAACGCCTCACCGTATACAAAGTACCCACGGCGAGGGGTGCATAGCCTATGCGCTAGGCGGACGCGACGTGCGGATGTCGGCGCGGGCCGGCCGGGCGACAGCTTTGCACCGCTTTCGTGGGGGCCCCTCGCCGGAGGGCGCGGCCGGCGGCCGCGCCGACGGAGCGGCCGCCGTGGTCCCTGCCTTGCTACCACCTTCCGGATGTCGCTCGCTCACGCCGAGACCGACCGGGGCTCTGCGCCTCGGCTGGTCGCTGTCGTCGCCCTGACGCTGGCGCAGCAGACGGCGTTTCTCGTTCGCCGCGATCCCCGAACCGCGGTCCTGGCGCAGGCGAACGTGGCCACCCGGACCGCCTACAGGTTGCTCGCATGAAGATGCCCATCGGGGCCCTCGTTCTCCTTCTCGTCGCGGCGACCGGCGCGTCCGCCGGGCCGCTCATGCGCCCCGATCCGCACGCGTCGCGGGCCCTCGCCCGTGATCGCGCGCAGCGCCTGGTGGTCGACCCCGGCGCGCTCGCCGAGCTGCGCGGCAAGCGCTCGGCTCTCCTCGACGACTTCCCGCTCGGTCGCGACGGCACCGCGACGCTCGACCTCCATCGCGTCGAGCCGTTCGGACCCGACACGCGGGTGGAGGAAGTGACGCCGAGCGGCGTGCAGCAGGTGCCGCTCCCCGACGAGGTCTACTTCGCGGGCCAGGTGCGCGGCGACGACGCGTCCCGCGTGCTCCTCATCGCGGCGGCCGACGGCGTGCGCGGCTTCGTCGTGCGCGGCGATCAGACGTATCCCTTCGGGCCGGACGCCGCGGGGCACCATCGCGTCTACGCCATGCGCGACGTCGACCCCGCGCAGCATCCGGCTCCCCGTGACTTCTGCGCCAACGATCTCCATCCGGAGCGTCCGGAGCTCTCCGTACCCCTGCCGCGCAGCCGCGCCGTCGCGCCGCTCGTGCCCGTGCACTCGACGACGCTGCTCGAAGCCCAAGTCGCGATCGACACCGATACCGAGCTCCGCTCGAAGTTCGGCAGCCGCAACGCGGAGCTGAGCTACCTGACGTCGCTCCTCGCGGCCGCCAACGTCATCTACGAGCGTGACGTGAACGTGCGCCTCAGGTTCAGCTACGTGCGCATCTGGTCGGGCAGCGATCCGTGGACCGCCACCGACACGGTCGATTCGCTCGACCAGGTGCAGTCCTACTGGCTCAACCCGGGCAACAACATGGACGCGACTGCCGGGACGCACGACATGGTCCACTTCATCTCCGGCAAGCCCGTGACCGGCGGCGTCGCGTACCTGAGCGCGGTGTGCGACCACACCTACGGCTTCGGCGTCTCGCAGGTGTTCGGCAGCTTCAACGTGTCCGACCCGAACGGTATCTGGGACGTGCTCGTCGTCACGCACGAGCTCGGCCACAACGTCGGCACGCCACACACGCACTGCTACAGCCCGCCGCTCGACCAGTGCTACAACGCCGAGCCCGGCTGCTACAGCGGCCCAGAGAGCGTCCCATCCGGCGGCGGCACGATCATGAGCTACTGTCACCTCCTGGCGCCGGGCCTGCCCAACGTGAACCTCCTGTTCGGGCCCACCGTCAGCGCGACGATCCGCAGCACCGTCGAGTCCGCGTCGTGCATGACGGCCGCGACGTCGTGCGGCGACGGCACGCTCGATCCGGGCGAGCAGTGCGACGACGGCAACTTCATCTCGGGCGACGGCTGCTCATCGGCCTGCCAGCTCGAGACGACCTGCGGCAACCAGGTGATCGATCCCGGCGAACAGTGCGACGACGGCAACCTCACGGCCGGCGACGGCTGCTCCGACACCTGCCAGTACGAGACCGTGTGCGGCGACGCCATCAAGGAAGGCGTCGAGGAATGCGATGACGGCAACTCGGTCGCCGGCGACGGCTGCTCCCCGACCTGCCATCTCGAGATCTGCGGCAACGCGATCCTCGATCCGGGCGAGACGTGCGACGACGGCAACACCTCGGGCAACGACGGCTGCACGCCCACGTGCCAGCACGAGCCACTGTGTGGCGACGGCGCGCTCGATCCGGGGGAGGAGTGCGACGACGGCAACAAGAAGAGCGACGACGGCTGCGACAAGAGCTGTCACCTGGAGCCGTGTCAGGTCCTGATCCCGCACCAGACGACATGGGCGCCGGCGAAGATCGTCGCGACCCCGAGCCGGTTCTCGCTGCGCGCGCGCTTCGGCGTTTCTTCGAGCGTCTTCGATCCGGCCACGGTCGCGAACGCGGGCGTGCGGATCATGGTCGACGGCGTCAGCGGCACACGCGCGGTCGACGTGACCGTTCCGGGCGGCGGCGGATGGAACTCGAACGCCGCCCGCGCCCGCTACCGCAATCCGGGTGGCACCGCCGGCGGCGTGCGCGGCATCGTCATCCGCGGCAAGGAGCAGGGGGTCACGACGATCGACCTCAAGCTGACCAGCCAGGGCGGCGCCGTCCCGAGCCTCGACGACGTCCCGCCGACGGTGACGGTGCTACTCGGCGGCGACGCGGGCGGCCCCATCGGCGCCTGCGGCCACTACGCCTTCCCCGGCGCCATGTGCGTCAAGCGGGGCAAGCGACTCGTCTGCAAGTAATCCGACCCAAGACGCTGTCTTGGGTCGGGCAGGACGCGAGGGTGTCGCGTCCGTGTACGCGCGACCGACATGTCGCGGCCAGCAAAGCTGGCGCGACACGCTCGGTACGCCAGCTCTGTCGCCCCGCACGACGTCTACCGTCGCGCGACCGTGGCGCGCGTTCCTCGTCTGGCGCGCCAGCTGGTCCTGTCCTAAGGACAGCACCCGCCAGCTTTGCTGGCCGCGCCATCCCGGTCGCGCGTGCCACCGAGCGCGACACTCTCGGGCCTCCCCGAGCCGAGACGTCGTCTTGGCTCGGATTAGATGTTGATGGTGCGCTTGGCGACCGCGAGCGCGGCTTCCCTCACCGCTTCCGGAAGCGTCGGGTGGGCGTGGCAGGTGCGCGCGATGTCCTCGGCGCTGGCCGAGAACTCCATCGCGATCGCCGCCTCGGCGATCATATCCGAGGCGCGCGGCCCGAGGATGCACACGCCGAGCACGCGGTCGGTCGTGGCGTCGGCGACGATGCGCGCTTGACCCTCGGTCTCGCCGAGGGCGCGCGCCCGGGCGTTGGCCGTGAACGGGAACATGCCGACCGCGACTGCGAGACCACGCCGCTTCGCCTCGTCCTCGCCGATGCCGACGCTCGCCAGCTCCGGGAAGGTGTAGACGACGTTCGGCACGAGATCGTAGTCCACGTGGCCCGGTTGCCCGGCCATCGTCTCGACGGCCGCGATGCCGTCCTCTTGCGACTTGTGCGCGAGCATCGGTCCGGGAATGCAGTCGCCGATCGCAAAGATGCCGGGCACGCTCGTCTCGAAACGCGCGTCGACCACGATGCGGCCGCGCTCGTCGAGTTTGACGCCGGCCTCGCGCGCGCCGAGCCCCTCGGTGTAGGGCCGTCGCCCGACCGCGACCAGGACGACGTCGACCTCCACCGTCTCGGTCGCGCCATTCTTCGCCGCGAGCATCACGCGCACGCCGTCCTTCGTGCGTTCGGCGCCCTTCGCGCCGGTCTCGAGGCGAAAGACGATCCCCTGCTTCTCGAGTGCCCGCTGGAGGAGCCGCGCGACGGCCTTGTCGAACGCCGGCACGATCTGCGGCAGGAACTCGACGACCGTCACCTCGGCGCCGAGCCGGCGCCACACCGAGCCGAGCTCGAGCCCGACCGCGCCGGCGCCGACGACCAGCATCCGCTTCGGAACGCTCGGCAGCGAGAGGGCCTCGGTCGACGAGACGATGCGCTCGCCGTCGAACGCGAGTCCCGGGAGCGGCGTCGCCTCGCTGCCGGTCGCGATGAGGATCCGCGCCGTCTCCAGCTCCTGCTCGCCGCCCTCCCCCTTCACGACGACGCGTCGGGGGCCCGCGATGCGGGCCGTGCCCCGGATGCTCGTGACCTTGTGCTTCTTGAAGAGGCCGACGATGCCCTGCGTGAGGCCGCGCACCACCTGGGCCTTGCGCGTCATCATGGTCGGAAGGTCGAGCGTCACGCCGGCCACCTTCACGCCGTGGTCGGCGAGCCCACGCAACGCGTGCGCGTAGTGCTCGCTCGAATCGAGGAGCGCCTTCGACGGGATGCAGCCGACGTTGAGACAGGTGCCGCCGAGGGTCGGATCCTTCTCGACGCACGCGACCGACATCCCGAGCTGCGCGGCGCGGATGGCCGCCGTGTAGCCCCCCGGTCCGGCGCCGATGACGACCAGGTCGACGGGCGCCATCACACGTCCAGGACGAGCCGTGCGGGGTCTTCGAGCCGCTCCTTCACGCGCACGAGGAAGGTCACGGCCTGCTCGCCATCGACCAGGCGGTGATCGTACGACAGCGCGACGTACATCAGCGGCCGCACGACGATCTGGTCCGCGATCACGACCGGCCGCTTCTCGATCTTGTGCATGCCGAGGATGCCGGACTGCGGCGGGTTCAAGATGGGCGTCGAGAGGAGCGAGCCGTACACGCCGCCGTTCGAGATCGTGAACGTACCGCCCGCGAGGTCGTCGGGCAGGAGCTTGCCGTCGCGCGCGAGGCCGGCCATGCGTGCGATCTCGCGCTCGAGGTCGGCGATCGACAAGAGGTCCGCGTTGCGCACGACCGGCACGACGAGGCCGCGCTCGGTGCCGACCGCGATGCCGAGGTGAACGAAGTCCTTGTAGACGACGTCGTCGCCACGAATCTCCGCGTTGACCGCGGGGATCTCGCGCAGGGCGGCGATGCACGCGACCGAGAAGAGCGACATGAAGCCGAGCCCGATGCCGTGCTTCTTCTCGAAGCGCTCCTTGTACCGGGCGCGGAGGTCCATCACGGCGCTCATGTCGATCTCGTTGAAGGTCGTGAGGATCGCCGCCGTGTGCTGGGCGGCGACCAGGCGCTCGGCGATGCGCTTGCGGATGCGCGTCATCGGGACGACGCGCTCGGAGCGCTCGGCTCCCCTGGCGGGGTGCGGGGCCGCCGGTGCCGGCGCGGCGGCCCGGGTCAGGACGTCGGCCTTCGTCACTTGGCCGTGCTTGCCGGTGCCGGCGATCGACGTGGCGTCGATCCCCTTTGCGGCCAGGAGGTGGCGAGCCGCCGGACCGGGGGGTGGTGGGACCGTGCTCGGTGTCGGCGTTGGCTTGCTCGCCGCCCGAGCTTCGCTCGGCGGCGAGGGCGCCGGCAGAGCAGGCGCGGGCGCCGTTGGCGACGGCGCTTTGGCGGCGCCGTCTTCGATTTCGGCGACGAGTTCGCCGACCTGCACCGTCGAGCCGGCGGGCTTCAGGATCTTCACGACACCGGCGTGGTCGGACGGGATCTCCATGTTCGCCTTGTCGGTCTCGAGCTCGAGCAGAACGTCGTCGATGGCGATCGCCTCGCCGTTCTGCTTCGCCCACCGGACGATCGTGCCCTCGGTGACCGATTCGCCGAGGCTCGGAATCCGTACCTGGAACGCCATGCGCCCTTCCCTGGTGCGTCGTGCTCGCGCGCGCTAGCGCGCGAGGGCGCGACCCACGAACTCGGCCTCTTCGGTCTGGTGCACCTTGTAGGAGCCGGTCGCCGGGCTCGCCGCGGCGTCGCGACCGATGTACGTGAGCGTGCCGCCGTCGGGCAGGAGGCGGCGAAGGCGCGGCTCCATGAACGTCCATGCGCCCATGTTCTGCGGCTCTTCCTGCACCCAGTAGACCTGCCGCGCATCCGCATACTGCGCGAGGACCGACTTCAGCTCCTGGTGCGGGAACGGATGGAGCTGCTCGACGCGAACGATCGCCACGCCCGCCTGCGCGCGCTCGCGTCGCTCGTGCAGCAGCGTGTAGTAGACCTTGCCGCTGCACAGCACGACCCGCGTCACCTTCGTCGCGTCGAGCGCGATGCCGGCCTCGGGCGCGCCGGTGCGCGCCGGGTCGTCGATCACCGTCTGGAAGTTCCCGTCGGTGAAGTCGCGCAGGCTCGAGACTGCGGCTTTGTGACGGAGCAGGCTCTTTGGGCTCATCACGATGAGGGGCTTGCGGAAGCTTCGCTTCATCTGTCGGCGCAGCGCGTGGAAGTAGTTGGCCGGCGTGGTCAGATTCACGACCTGCATGTTGTCGTCGGCGCAGAGCTGGAGATAGCGCTCGAGGCGCGCGCTCGAGTGCTCGGGCCCCTGGCCCTCGTAGCCGTGCGGCAGGAGCAGGACGATGCCGCTGGAGCGCTGCCACTTCGACTCCGAGCAGGCGATGAACTGGTCGATGATGACCTGTGCGCCGTTGGCGAAGTCACCGAACTGCGCCTCCCACACGACCAGCTTGTGCGGCTCGGCGAGGCTGAAGCCGAACTCGAACCCGAGGACGGCGTTCTCCGAGAGCATGCTGTCGAGGATCAGCACGTGTCCCTGGGTCGGGCGGATGGCGTTGAGCGGCGTGAATCGCGCGTCGGTCTCGACGTCGTGCAGCACGGCGTGGCGGTGGCTGAACGTGCCGCGCCCGCTGTCCTGTCCGCTCATGCGGATCCCGATGCCTTCGAGCGCGAGCGTGCCGAGCGCCAGCGCTTCGCCGCAGCCCCAGTCGATCTTGCCGTCGGGCTTGACCATGTCGCGCCGCTGCTCGAGGAGCTTCACCGCCTTCGGCAGCGGGGTGAAGCCGGCCGGCACGCGCGGGAGCGCCACCGCCACCTCCCGCAGCAGCTCGGCCGGCACGCGCGTGTCCGCGGTCCAATCGTCGCCGGCCCAGGTGAGTCCCTTCCACAGGCCACCGAACGCGAACACCGGCTGACGCGGCATGAAGTCGCGCGCGTAGCCCTGCGCGTCGCCCATGAGCTCGCGGAACTCGGCGACCCGGCGGTCGGCGTCGTCGGCCCCGACGATGCCGGTGGCTTCGAGGCGGCGGCGGTAGATGGCGAGCGGCGTCGGGTGCGCCGCGATCTGGTGGTACATGACCGGCTGGGTGAAGGTCGGGTCGTCGAGCTCATTGTGGCCGTGGCGGCGGTAGCACACGAGGTTGATGAAGACGTCCTTCTTGAACGCCTGCCGGAACGCGATCGCGAGCCGCGCCGCCTGCACCGCCGCCTCGGGATCGTCGCCGTTCACGTGGAAGATGGGCGCCTGAATGATCTTGCCGACGTCGCTCGGCTGCCCCGTGAAGCGGTAGAACTCGGGCGGGGTCGTGAAGCCGATCTGGTTGTTCACGATGATGTGGATCGTGCCGCCGGAGCGGTAGCCCGTGAGCTCGGAGAGCCACAGGGTCTCGGCGACCACGCCCTGCCCGGTGAACGCCGCATCGCCGTGCATGAGGATCGGCACGACCTGCGCGCGCTCCTTGTCCTGCATGTGATTCTGCTTCGCGCGGACCATGCCCTCGATGACCGGATTCACGGCTTCGAGGTGGCTCGGGTTCGGCGACAGCGAGAGGTGCACCTTCTGTCCCGTCGCCGTCGTGTGATCGCGCGAGTAGCCGAGGTGGTACTTCACGTCGCCGTCGCCGGTTGCCTCCTTGGCGAGCAGCGCGCCCTCGAACTCGGCGACGATCATCTCGTACGGCTTGCGGAGGACGTTCGCGAGCACGTTGAGACGCCCGCGGTGCGGCATGCCGAAGACCATCTCGACGACGCCGTGCTCGGCGCCCGTTTCGATGAGCGTGTGCAGCATCGGCACGAGCGCATCGGAGCCTTCGAGCGAGAAGCGCTTCGCGGTCGGATACTTCAGCTGGAAGAACTGCTCGAGGCCTTCGGCCGTGACGAGGTGCTGGAGGATCTGCATCCGACTCTCGGCGGAGAGCGCCGGCGTGTTGCACGTCGGCTCCATGCGATCCTGCAGCCAGTGGCGCTGCTCGGCCTGCTGGATGTGCAGGTACTCGACCGCGAACGTCCGGCAGTAGGTCGCCTGCAGGCGCTCGATCAGCTCACGCAGCGGCAGGCGGTCGGCGCCCTCGAAGGGCGCGGCGTCGACCACGCGATCGAGGTCCGCATCGGAGAAGCCGAACTCGTCGACGTCGAGCAGCGGGTGCACCGGCGGCGCGGGCGCGAGCGGATTCAGGTGCGCCATCAAGTGGCCGAGCTCGCGGTACGCCTGCACGAGCCCGTACACGCCGAGGACGCGCACCTCGCCGGTGTCGACGATCGCCTGCGCGCCGGCGCCGTTCCCGAGCTCGGCGGCGGGTCCGTGCCCGTTGCCGTCGACGCCGAGATCGAAGCCGGCGAAGAAGATGGCCCAGCGCTCGTCGACCGACGCGGGATCCTCCTTCCAGCGCCGATACTGGTCGGCGACGTAGTCCTTGTTCGCGAGCGAGACGGCCTCGAAGCCACGCATCTGCGGTATCCTTTTAGCCAGCGCGCAGATGAGTCGCCACCCGGGTCGGCCCGTGGTAGTTCCGGCCGGGCGATGGACTGGAGCCGGGTCGTCTTCACCAGCCACATGACCGAGGCGGCCGCCCTGGTCGCCGAGTGTCAGGTCGTGCTCGACTTCTCGCCAGGCCCGCAGGCGACCTACGAGATCAAGGTCTACCGGGTCCTGAAGGGATCGGGCGCGCCGTTCTTCGCCACGGGCGAGCGGCGCGACGATCCGTCGGCGGGCTTCCGCCCGCTCGGCGAGGGCGCGTCGCCAGAGGAGGCGCTACAAGCCTGCCTCGAAGCGGCCGGCGTGTACCACCGCCGGCAGGAGCGGCAGGGCAGCATCTGAACGCGCGGCTTGCACCCGGGGCGAGTCGCCGCTAAGCGGGCCGGATGCGATACCTTCTCGTGCTGGCGCTCACCGCGGTGTTCGTCCACCCGATCCTCGCCGCCGATCCGCAGACCGATGATCAGAAGGCGTTCTACGCCCTCGGCGTCGGGCTCTCGAAGCAGCTCGCCAAGATCCAGCCCCTCTCGCCGGAAGAGGTCCAGATGATCACGGCGGGCTTCGCCGACGCGCTCGAGGGCAAGCCCATCAAGGCTGACCCCGACACGTTCGGCTCGAAGATCCAGGAGATCGCGACCAAGCGGTGGGCCGCCGCGGGCGAAGCCGAGAAGAAGAAGGGCCAGGAGTTCCTCGAGAAGGCCGCCAAGGAGAAGGGCGCCAAGAAGACCGAGTCGGGCCTCATCTATCAGGAGATCACCGCCGGCAAGGGCAACTCCCCGAAGGCGAGCGACACCGTGAAGGTGAACTACCGCGGCACGCTCATCGACGGGACCGAGTTCGACAGCTCGTACAAGCGAAACCAGCCCGCGTCGTTCCCACTCTCGGGCGTCATCAAGTGCTGGACCGAGGGTGTGCAGCTGATGAAGCCCGGCGGCAAGGCGAAGATCGTCTGCCCCTCGGACATCGCCTACGGCGATCGCGGCGCCCCGCCGCACATCAAGCCCGGCTCGACGCTCGTGTTCGAGGTGGAGCTGCTCGAGGTCGGTGGCGGCGGCGACAAGCCGGCCGCAGAGAAGAAGTGACGTTCACGCTCCTCGACGAAACGCGCCCGCTCACCGTCGATGCGCGAATCGACGGGGACCGTGTGCGTCTCACTCGGGTGGCCGTCCGTGACGCGCTCGGCTGGGAGCTGAAGCCGCAGGGGCTCTGTCGGGGCGAGCGGTGCGTGGTCGTCCCGTCCGACGCCGGGCTCGTACGGGACGGCGACGTCGACCTCGCGACGTTGGCGACGCTGCTCGGACGTCCGCTCGCGCTCGACGCCGCGGAAGGCGCGGCTTGCCTCGGCGCCGACGCGGACGAGCGTGCGCACCGGCTGCGGTCGCTCGATGCGCCCGACTTCACGCTGCCCGACGTGAACGGCCGGCCGCACACGCTGTCGGGCTTCCGCGGAAAGAAGGTCCTCCTCGTCGCCTGGGCCTCGTGGTGAGGCTGTCGCTACGATCTGCCAGTCTGGCAGGCGCTGTCCGAAGAGCTGTCTGACTGCAGCTTCGTCGCGCTCACCGTCGCGCTCGATCGCAGCGCCGACGACGCGCGTCCCTGGATCGAGGCTGCGAAGGCGGCCCATCCCTCGCTCGTCGACAGCGAGCACGTGGTGGCCGATCTCTACCGCATCATCAACGTGCCGACCGGCGTCTGGATCGACGAGCGCGGGCGCATCGTCCGCCCGAACGACGCCGTCTTCGGCACCGACACCTTCGTCGAGATGCACGGCATCGCGTCCGGACCGCATCTGGAAGCACTCCGCTCGTGGGTGAGAACGGGCGCGGTTCCCTTTGCCACCGCTGACGACGTACGCGCCCATCAAGTGATGCCGACGGCGGAAGAGCAGCACGCGCGCGCCGAGTTCACGCTCGCGTGGTACCTGCATCGCAACGGACGCCCCGAAGCGGCCGAGCGCCACTTCCTGCGTGCAGGCGACCTGGCTCCCCACGACTGGACGATCCGCCGCGGCTCGATGCCCATCCGCGGCCTCGATCCGATGGGCGAGGCCCTGATCCCGCTCTGGAACGAGTGGGCCGCCGCGGGAATGCCCTACTATCCTCCAATGAAGCCGCGCGGCTGATCGCGTCCGAGAGCCGTTCGCTCCCGCCATCCCCATCCGGGCAACGGGGGCATGCGGTTCCGGCGCCCGCCGCGGTCAAGTCCGCCCCGGCGCCCGCCGATAGTCGTGGTGGTGTCGACCGGAGCCCGATCGACGGTGGGTCGTCTCGTCGCCTGCGCGAGCTGCCACGCGCAGTTCGACGCGACGGGTGTTCGGGGCGAGTCATTTCTCTGTCACTGCGGCGCGCGGGTGAAGAACGCGGCGCCCGTCGCGGTCGACGCGCCGCTGCGGCGCTGCAGCTCGTGCGGCGCCACCCTCGAGGCCGGCGCGGAGACGTGCGGCTACTGCCGGTCGCCCGTGGGCGCGGGAGCCGGGCGGCTCGTCTGCCCCGAGTGCTTCGCGCGCAACGCCGGGGAAGCGCGCTTCTGCGCCGCCTGCGGCGTCGCCTTCCGCCCGCAGCCCGTGCTGAGCCAGGGCGATCCGGTCCCGTGCCCCGTCTGCAAGACCGATCTCGCCGCCCGCAGCCTCGCGGGGCTCGCGGTGCAGGAATGCGAGACGTGCCGCGGCCTGTGGGTGCCGACGGCAAACTTCGACGCGCTCGTCGCCCACGCGCGCGAGCACCAGGCGCCGCACGCGACCGACGGGCTCCAGGCGTCGGGGATCGACCGGCCTCGGGTGGCGAACGCCGTCACGTATCGCCCCTGCCCCGCCTGCCGGCAGCCCATGAACCGCAAGAACTTCGCGCGCATCTCGGGCGTCATCGTCGACTGGTGCCGCGCGCACGGCACCTGGCTCGACGCGAACGAGCTCGAGCAGATTGCCGCCTTCGTCGCCGACGGCGGGATGCAGCGGACCGCGGAGCTGGAGAAGGCCGACGAGCGCGACCGCACCGCGATGGAGCTGCTGAAGAGAATGCAGGCGCCGCCCGTCGGCGCCGCCGAATCGGAATCGTTCGCCGACCTGCTGACCGCGCTGCTCAGGTGAAGGAGAGCACCATGGGACTCATCGAGAAGCTTCGGGCCGAGTTCGTCGACGTCATCGAGTGGCTCGACGACGTGCCACAGACGCTCGTGTGGCGCTTCCCGCGCTACCACAACCAGATCAAGAACGGCGCGAAGCTGATCGTGCGCCCGGGTCAGGTCGCGATCTTCGTCTCCGGCGGCAAGATCGCCGACGTCTTCGAGCCCGGCACGCACGTGCTGGAGACGAAGAACCTGCCGATCCTCTCGACGCTCCAGGGCTGGAAGCACGGTTTCGACAGCCCGTTCAAGGCCGAGGTGTGCTTCGTGGCCACGCGCCAGGTGGCCGACCTCAAGTGGGGAACGCCGAACCCCGTCATCGTGCGCGACCCGGGGCTGGGGCCGGTCCGCGTGCGGGCGTTCGGCACGTTCACGCTGAAGACGAAGGATCCGCGCAGGCTGCTGACCGAGCTCGTCGGCAGCGACGCGACCTTCCTCGCGGACGAGGTCACGACGCTCGCGCGCTCGATCATCGTCAACGCGTTCGCGGAGCTCGTCGGCACGACGGCGACGTCGGTCGTCGACCTCGCGGCGTCGTATCCGGCGCTCTCCGAGCGCCTGCGCCGCGCAGTCGTGGAGCGCATCGACGACGAGTACGGCCTCGACGTGCCGCAGCTCTACCTCGTGAACGTCTCCGTCCCCTCCGAGGTCGAGGAGGCGCTCGACGCGCGCGCGAGCCGTGCCGCGGTGGGCGACGTCGACTCGTATCGCCAGTATCAGCTCGGACGCGCGACGCCGGTCGCGGCCGCGAATCCGGCCGGAGGCCTCGCCGCGGCGGGTGTCGGGCTCGGCATGGGCATGGCGTACGCGCAAGGCGGATCGTCGGCGACGCCGCCGCCCATTCCGGGCTGGCACGTCGCCGAGCAGGGACGCTCCGTCGGGCCGCTCGACTTCGCGGCCCTCGCGGCCGAGATCGCCGCGGGGCGCGTCTCGCGCGAGACGCTCGTGTGGACGGCCGGGATGGCCGCGTGGGAGCCGGCGTCGAGAGTAACGGCGCTGCAGGCGCTCTTCCCGCCGCCGCTCCCGCGGGCCTGAGGCTCAGGCCGCGCTGGCGGCGGCGCCGCCGGCCATGCCGGCCATCGGCGACTTCGGGATCTGCGAGGCCTCGATGAGGCCCTTCTTCAGCAGCTCCTGGAGCGCCATGTCCATCGTGCACATCCCGACGCCCTTGCCGGTCTGCATCATGGACGGGATCTGGTGGAGCTTCTGCTCGCGGATGAGGTTCCGGACGGCGGGAACGCCGATCAGGATCTCCTGCGCCGCGACGCGGCCGCCGCCCTTCTTCTTGAGAAGGGTCTGCGCGATGATCGCTTCGAGCGACTCCGACAGCATCGAGCGGATCTGCGCCTGCTGATCGCCGGGGAACGCATCGATGATGCGGTCGACCGTCTTGGGCGCGCTCGAGGTGTGAAGCGTGCCGAACACGAGGTGGCCCGTCTCGGCCGCGGTGATGGCGAGCGAGATCGTCTCGAGGTCGCGCATCTCGCCGACCAGAATGACGTCGGGGTCCTCGCGGAGCGCGCTGCGGAGCGCGTTCGAGAACGACTTCGTGTGCATGCCGACCTCGCGCTGGTTGACGAAGCAGCGCAGCGGCTGGTGCACGAACTCGACCGGGTCCTCGACCGTCAGGATGTGCGCGTCCCAGGTCTCGTTGATCTCGCGCACCATGGCCGCGAGGGTCGTCGACTTGCCGGAGCCCGTGGGCCCGGTCACCAGGACGAGGCCACGCTCGCGCGTGCACAGCTCCTTGAAGATGGGCGTCAACCCGAGCGATTCGAGGGTCGGAATCTCGCTGGGAATCAGCCGCAGCACCGAACCCGGGCCGCGATGCTGGATGAACGCGTTGACGCGATAGCGACCGACGCCCTCGAGCGCGGTCGCGAAGTCGCATTCCCAGTTGTCCTTCAGCTCGGCCTTTTGCTCGTCGTTCATGATCGACTCGACGAGCCGCAGGACGTCCGACCCCGACAGCGGCTGGTTCTCGGAGCGCTTGAGGTCGCCCCGGACGCGCAGCGCCGGCGGTTCGCCGGTGGACAAGTGCAGGTCCGACGCGTCGTTGTCGTTCGCCCAGCGGAGGAGCTGTTCCATCGTCACCATGGCGCTCCGCACGGTGCAAGACCCGGACCATGCGACGAGACGACAGGGCTCGGGCTCGCCGGCATGCCACCGACGACCGCGTAACACCCTCGGTGCAATCGTGTCGCTACGTCGCGTTCACTCGGCCGGGATGGTGTACGTTTTCAGGACCTGGCCGGTGTTGTCGCGATAGGTCACGACCGCCTGCGTCTGGTCGGCGCGGACGGTCGCCACGTTGAACCGGTCGAGATCGTAGTACTGCACGCTCGGAAAGAGCGCTGGAAGGCCCGGCACGGCCGGGAGGACGCTCGCCGGCAGCTCACGGAAGATCGGGTCCATGCCGATCGCGCCGGACACCAGCTCGCGGATCGTCGGCGTACCCGCGGTGAGCCGGTTGTTGATGATGGCGGCGTGGATGTCGGTCGACAGGAAGACCACGTTCTTGATGGCGTTGGTGGTGACGAAGTTCAGCATCTCCGTCCGCTCGGCGGCGTAGCCCTCCCAGCGGTCGTACGGCACGAACAGCAGGGACGACACGAGCGGTCCGTTCATCACGAACTTGAAGGTCGCCGTCGAGGCGAGGAGGCCGTTCTCCAGCCATGCCTTCTGGGCGGCGCCGAGGTAGGTGCGCGCCGGATTCGCGATCTCCGTCACGCAGGCGCCGCCCGGCAGCGTCGCGGGGACGCCTCCGACGATGCAGGCGGGCTCCGTCACGTAGGCCGGCGCCGAGCGATACTGCCGGTCGTCGATCAGGAAGAACTCCGCCACCTGTCCCCAGCGGAAGCTGCGGTAGAGCTGCATCGGATCGCCGCCGTCTTCGCGTAGCGGCATGTAGTCGCGGAACGCCTGGTTGCCATCCGCCATCTGCGTCGCGAGCGACGGGTCGGTGCCCCAGAAGTCGTTCGTCACCTCGTGGTCGTCCCACATGGCGTACACGCCGAACCCCGCGAGCGCGTTCCGCAGCCCGTTGTCTTCCCGGTTCTCCTTGTACTTGCCGTGGTAGTCGGCGCGCGTGACCGCGACGCCCGTGCCGCTGCGCGCGTCGTCGCCGTAGATCGTGTCGCCGATGTAGAGCCACATCTGCGGCTCGTCGGCGAGGAGGTTGTCGAGCACGTTGAACGGCTTGAAGAACGCGTTCGAATCCCCCGTCCACGTGAACGTGATCGGCGCCGTCGACGAGGGCGCGGGCGCGGTGCGAATGCGACCGGTGCGGCTCGTCTCGGCGGCCTGCACGAAGCGATAGAAGTAGACGGAGTCGGGCGCGAGCCCCGTCACCTCGGTCTTGACGACGTTGTCGGCCGCGGCGTTCGGCGTGAGCCCCGGCTGCGTCACGACGATGCCGCCGAACGCGTCGTCGATCGCCACGTCCAGCGTCACCGCGCCGGGGCCGTCCGTGCGCGTCCAGGCGACGAAGGCCGTGTCCGTCGCGTCGCCGGCCGCCACGCCGTACGAGAAGGGCGCCGCGTCACGCAGCGGGTACGCGGTCTCGTTACCGAGATCGCCATCGCCGGCGGCCGCAGCGGCCAGGCATCGTACGAGCCGCGTCACCGGCGGGATCACGTTGTTCACCGTCGCGCCGTCGCGATCGAAGGTGATGAGGTCGAAGGCCTCGCACGGGAAGCCGAAGTCGACGCTCGGGTCGGCGATCTGCGTGTCGGTGCAGCGGAGCTGGATCGCGGCGATCATCTTCTCGCGCGCCTTGTCGAGCTTCAGCTGCGTCTTGGGCGTCGGGCACGGCGGTGCGAGGTGATCGGCCTCGAGCTTCTTCCCGCACGCGCCCCGCTGCTTCAGCCGCGCGAGGGCGTACTTGCCGGCCTGCTTGCCGATCGTCTTCTGGCAGAGCTGGATCCCCGGGTCGGGCAGCGTCGCGGAGGCGTCGTAGACGCTCGTCACGAGGTTGTCGGCGTCGGCGCCGTGCGCGTCGTCAGCGACGCACGTGACGAGGTCCGCGACCGTCGTCACGCCCTGACACGGGATGCCGAGCTGCAGCTGCGCGACGAGCGGGTCCGTGCAACGTGTCGCGAGCTGGCTCTCGAGGCGCGACAGGGCCCGGGCCAGCCTCGGCGCCACCTCGGGATCGGCCGGCCCGCACAGGACTGGCTGCCCTTCGGCCTGCCTATCGCGGCACTCGCGCAGCGCGTCGTAGCGGGCCTTGAAATACGTGCGCGCGGCGTTCGCGATCCGGTCGCGACACCCCAGCTCGGGCGGGAGTGCGCGCCCCGGCGCCGGAGCGAGCGCGACCACGAGAGCGACCGCAGAGACGATACGGCGCGACATGAAGCCCCCCTTTGTCGGGCCGGACGCTAGCAAACTCGTGCGCGCCGGGGCAAGGCCAAAATCGCTCGCGTCGGCCGTCAGGAGCGCAGGAAAAACCGCCCGGCCGGATTGTCGCTCTCCTCGCGGTAGGAGAAGCCGAGCGCATCGAGACGGCCCCGCAGCTCGTCCCGATCCGCGGGCGGCACCTCGAGGCCGCACAGCACCCGGCCGAACGCCGCGCCGTGGTTCCGATAGTGGAAGAGCGAGATGTTCCACCGGCTGCCGAGCCGGGTGAGGAACTGCAGCAGCGCGCCGGGGCGCTCCGGGAATTCGAAGCCGTAGAGAACCTCGTCGGCGACCTCGGCGGTGCGCCCGCCCACCATGTGCCGGATGTGCGTCTTTGCGAGATCGTTGTCGGAGAGGTCGGCGCATGGGTAGCCGCGCCGTTCGAGGCCGGCTGCGATCGCGCGCGATTCCTCCACCCCGGCCACCTCGAGCCCCACGAAGATGTGCGCCTCGGCGCGTGTCGCGAGGCGGTAGTTCAACTCGGTCACGCTGCGCTCGCCGATGGCGGCGCAGAAGCCGAGGAATGCGCCGGGCCGCTCCGGGATCGTCACCGCGAAGATCGCTTCGCGGTGCTCACCGACCTGCGCCTGCTCAGCGACGTAGGCGAGCCGCGCGAAGTTCATGTTGGCCCCGGAGGTGACGGCGACGACCGGCCCCGGCGCGAGACTCCCGGCTTCGGCCGCACGCTTCGCGCCGGCGACGCTGAGCGCCCCCGCGGGCTCGAGGATCGATCGGGTATCGTCGAACACGTCGGCGATCGCGGCGCAGATCTCGTCGACGCCGACGGTGATGCAGTCGTCGAGGTAGCGACGGCAGAGCGCGAAGGTGTGCTCGCCGACCTGCTTCACCGCCACGCCGTCCGCGAAGAAACCGACGTGTTCGAGCACCACGCGCTTCCCCGCCGCGAGCGAGCGGCGCATGGCGTCGGAGTCGTCCGGCTCGACGCCCACGACGCGCACGCCTGGCCGGACGGTCTTCACGACCGAAGAGACGCCGGCCGCGAGCCCGCCTCCGCCGATCGGCACGAAGATCGTCGCCAGGTCGCGTGGAGCCTGGTGGAGGAGCTCGAGTCCGACCGTGCCCTGCCCCGCGATGACGTCGAGGTCGTCGAACGGCGGGATGATCGTGCGGCCTTCGGTGCGCGCGATGTCGGCGGCGTGCGCCGCGGCGGCGTCGTACCCGTCGCCCGCGAGCACGACGTCGGCGCCGAGCCGTCGCACGGCGCGCACCTTGATGGATGGGGTCGTGAGCGGCATCACGATGCGGGCGGTAGCGCCGAGGCGCTGCGCGGCGTAGGCGACGCCCTGCGCGTGATTGCCCGCCGACGCGGCCACGACACCGGCGGCCCGCTCCGCCGGCCCGAGCTGCGCCATGCGGTTGTAGGCGCCGCGGATCTTGAACGCGAAGATCGGCGTCAGGTCCTCGCGCTTCAAGAGCACCGGGACGCCGAGACGCGCCGAGAGCCCCGGCGCCGCGTCGAGCGGCGTCGGCATGGGGAGCACGTCGCCGACGCGGGCGTCGAGCGCGCGTCGCAGGAGGTCGTCCATGCGGCTCGTCTATCACATCGCGACCCGGTCACGCCGCCGGGGCGGCTCCCGAACCGTCTTGAGTCGGGTCTTCGCGGGTGTCACCACGGCACACGGGGAGGACAGCCGCACATGAAGCTCTACGACTTCGCCATCGCGCCCAACCCGAAGAAGGTCCGCGTCTACCTGAAGGAGAAGGGACTCGATCTGCCGGTCGAGCCGGTCGACCTGATGAGCGGACAGAACCGCACGCCCGAGTTCCTGCAGAAGGTGAACCCGCTGGGCGGCCTGCCGGTGCTCCAGCTCGACGACGGCGGCAATCTCACCGAGTCGCTCGCCATCATCCAGTATCTGGAGGAGCTCCACCCGACGCCGCCGATGATCGGCACGACGCCGATCGAGCGCGCACGCGTGCGCGAGACCGAGCGCATCTGCGAGCTCGGCGTGCTGGGCAACGTCGCGACGATCTTCCAGAACACGAGCCCGTTCTTCGCCGGGCGCCTGAAGCAGTCGCCCGACGCGGCCGACAACGCCCGCGGCCGCCTCACCAACAACCTCAAGGTGCTCGACGCCAAGGTCGGCTCGAAGCCGTTTGTGTGCGGCGATTGCCCGACCATCGCCGACTGTACGCTGTTCGCGGCCACCGAGTTCGCCGCTTTCGGCGGCAATCCCCTCGACTTCTCGGCCACGCCGAACCTCGCGCGCTGGTACGAGACGTTCAAGCAGCGCCCGAGCGCGCAGGCGTGAGTGTCGTCACCCGGCGGAGATCCTGCCGAACGTCCCGGGCGGCGAGCGCGAAATGCGCCGCCGCCCAGAGGTTCGTGAGCCCGACCAGGAGCAGCGAATAGCGGATCGCCTCGGCGCCGAAGGTGCCCTTGAGCACGTCGTTCAGGACGCCGACCGCCTGCGGGCCGAGGCCGAGCCCGATCAGGTTGATCACGAACAGGAGCACCGCGGAGGTGAGCGCCCGCATGTCGGGTCGCACGAGCGTCTGCGTCGTCGCGAAGACGGGGCCGAGCCACATGGCCCCGGCGAGAATCCCGGGCAGGGCGATCGCGAGCGCCGGACCGGGGGTCGGCCACAACAGGAAGGCGTAGAGAAGCGGCACCTCGACGATCGACGCGATGGTCGGGACCCAGAGCCGCCAGCGCTCGTCACGCGCCCCCAGCCGATCGGCGAGGGTGCCGCCGAGGACCGCGCCGATCATGCCGCCGAAGCCCGTGATGAGGCCGAGCCACGTGCCGATCTCCGCGCTCCCCATGTGATGGACGCGGGCGAGGAACGCCGGTCCCCACGCCGCGAGCCCGTAGCCCGCAAACGAATGCAGGCCGGCACCGAGCGCCATGTGCCGCAGCGAGCCGAGGTGCCGCAGGATGCCGAGCGCCTCGGAAACGGACGGCGTCTCGGTCGCGTGCGCGAGCCCGTCGGCGATGCCGCGCACGGGCTCGCGCACCGTGAGGCGCACGACGATCGCGAGCACGAGACCGGGCAAGCCGACGATGAAGAACGCCTGGCGCCAGCCGAGGAGCTGGTTGGCCCACCCGCCGACGATGAACCCGACCAGGATCCCGACGTGGATGCCCATCGCGTAGATCGCGAGCGCCGTCGCGCGTCGCTCGGGTGGGAAGTAGTCCGCGAGCAGCGAGTGCGCGGGCGGGCTGCACGCCGCTTCGCCGACGCCGACCCCCACGCGTGCGAGGGCGAGCTGCGCGAACGTCTGCGCCATGCCCGAGAGCGCCGTCATGCCGCTCCAGAGCGCGAGGCCGACCGCGATCACGGTGCGACGCGAGCCACGATCGGCGATCCGCGCGATCGGGATGCCCGCGACCGTGTAGAAGAGGGCGAACGCGATGCCGGTCAGGAACCCCATCGCGGTGTCGGACGCGCCGAGGTCGGCTTTGATCGGCTCGAGCAGGATCGCGAGGATCTGGCGGTCGACGAAGTTGAAGACGAAGACGACGAACAGGATCCCGAGCACGTAGCGTGCGTAGGCCGGCGAGTGGCTCGGGGCGGGCACCGGGGGCGCACCATAGGACGGTCGCGGGCCGGCGGGGAAGACCCGGCGTTTCGGCGCCCCGCTCATTCGGCCTATAGAAGTCCGCTGCATGCCGACGCTCTCCGAGCACGACTCGAAGGAGATCCTCGCGCGCTACGGCGTTCCGGTCGCGCGCGAGCGGCTCGTCGCCGATCCCGCCCTGGTCGCGGAGACGGCCGCCGCGATCGGGTTTCCGGCGGTCGTGAAGCTCTGCGGCCCCGCGATCGCGCACAAGACGGAGCGAAGCCTCGTGCGGCTCGGCATCGCCGGTGCGAACGGCGCACGGCGCGCGGCAGAGGAGCTGTGGGCCCTGCGCCGCCCCGAGGACGGGCCGGTGGGGCTCCTCGTCGCCGAGATGGTGTCCGGGCGGCGCGAGCTGATCGCGGGCATCGTTCGAGATCCGCAGTTCGGGCCATGCGTCATGCTCGGGCTCGGCGGCATCTTCACCGAGGCGCTCGGCGACGTGGTGTTCGCGTCCGCGCCGCTCTCGCACGCGGAAGCGCTCCGCGTCGTGGCGAGCCTCCGAACCCAGAAGCTCCTCGCTGCTTTCCGCGGCGAGCCGGCGGTCGACCGCGACGCGCTCGCCGCCGTCCTGGTCGGCCTCGGGCGGCTCGCCACCGAGCGGCCCGACGTCGCGAGCGTCGACGTGAATCCGCTCATCGTGCGCGGCGCCGTGCCGATCGCCGTCGACGCGCTGGTCGAGATCGGACCGGCCGCAGCGGCGAGGCCTCGGCATGCGCGGGGCGACGACGATCTCCGTGCGCGCTTCGCGCCGCTCTTCCACCCGCGCGGCGTCATCGTCGCCGGCGCGTCGTCGCATCCCGGCAAGTTCGGCTTCGCGGCGTTGCACAACCTGCTCGCGTTCGGCTACCGCGGTACGATCTTCCCGGTGAACCGCGAGGCCCGCGAGGGTACCGAGATCCTCGGACGCCCGACGCTCCCGGACGTCGGCCAGGTCCCGCAGGGCGCAGCCGATCTCGTCTTCGTCTGCACGCCTGCCGCGGCGAATGCAGCGCTCGTGCGGGCATGTGCGGCCCGCGGCGTGCGCGCGGCCTTCGTCGCGAGCGGCGGGTATGCCGAGGCCGGCGACGAGGGAGCGGCACGCGAGCGGGAGCTGGTGGCGGCCGCCGACGAAGCCGGGCTCGTCCTCGCCGGTCCGAACGGCCAGGGGCTCGTGTCGACGGCCGAGTCGATGTGCGCGCAGATCGTGGCACCCTACCCGCCCGCGGGGCGGATCTCGATCGCGAGCCAGAGCGGCAATCTCCTCTCGTCGCTCCTCAACTACGCCACCCTGACGGGCATCGGTGTGTCGAAGGCGATCTCGGCCGGCAACTCCGCCCAGACGACGGTCGCCGACTACGTCGACTACTTCGCGGCGGACCCCGAGACCGCCGTCATCGTTGCCTACGTCGAGGGCGTGGGCGACGGCGCCGCGTTCGTCGACGTACTCAGGCGAGCGACGGCGCGCAAGCCCGTCGTCCTCTTGAAGGGTGGCGCCTCCGCCTCGGGTCAGCGCGCGGCCGCGAGCCACACGGGTGCGCTCGCGAGCGACGATCGCGTCTTCGACGGCATCTGCCGGCAGACGGGTGCGCTGCGTGCTCGCACGGTGGAGGAGGCGTTCGAGTGGGCGGCGACGTTCGCGACCCAGCCCGCGCCGCGTGGCCGGCGCGTGCTGGTGCTGACGACGGTCGGCGGGTGGGGCGTTCTCACGGCGGACGCGATCGCAGCATCCGGTCTCGATCTCGTCCCACTGCCCGACGATCTCCGGGCAGCGATCGATCCACTCGTGCCGTCGCGATGGAGCCGGCAGAACCCGATCGACCTCGCGGGCGGCGAGACGCGCGAGACGATCCCGACCGTGCTCGACCTGGCGGCGGCGCACCCTGACGTCGATGGCGTCGTCTTCCTCGGCCTCGGCGTCCAGGCGAACCAGGCTCACGTGCTCCGCACCGGCCCGTTCTTCTCGCAGCACGGCCTCGAGCGCATCGTCGAGTTCCACGAGCGACAGGACCGCCGCTACGCGGAGGCCGCGCGCGAGGCGTCGGAGCGCTACGGGAAGCCCGTGCTGGTCGCGACCGAGCTCGCCGTCGCCGACCGCTACTACGGCGAGGGCAACCCCGGCCCGACGGCCGTTCGCGCCGGGGGACGTCTGTGCTATCCGAGCGGGCATCGTGCCGTCTCGGCCCTCGCCGCGCTCGTCGCGTACGCGGACCTCCGACGATCGAACGGGTGATCTCGATCCCGACGTCGGCCTGTGCTCGATCTGCCGCCACGCTCGTCTCCAGACCACGGCGCGGGGCAGCAGATTCTGGCGCTGCCTGCTGGCGGATTCCGATCCGCACTACATCCGCTATCCGCGACTGCCGGTCGTCAAGTGCCGCGGGCACCAAGAGCCGGCCGGGGACTGAGTCCGCCGGCGTTTGAGAAACGCGGCGGGCGTCGATAGTCGTGGTGGACATGGGAAGTGCGCTGCAAGACCTCCGCAAGGAGCTGGCCGACATCTGCCATCGGGCGAGCGAGCGGTGGCTCACGGCCGGGTCCGGGGGGAACATCTCGATCCGGGTGCCGGGGACCGATCGCTACCTGTGTACGGCGACCGGCGTCACGTTCCGCGACACGGAGCCCGACAACGTCGTCTTGATGGACCTCGCCGGGAAGCAGCTCGACAACTTCGACTTCAAGCCGTCGAAGGAGTTCCGCTGGCACGCGGGCGTGTTCGCCACGTGCCCGGACGCGAACGGCGTCGTGCACACGCACTCGACGGCCACGATGGCGTTCGGCATCTGCGGGATCACACCGCCGCACATGACCGGCCAGGCGCGCGCGCATCTGAAGGAGATCCAGATCGTCCCCTACGCCGACGCCGGCTCGGAGAAGCTCCGCGACCTGGTCGTCGACGTCTACAAGCGCTCGCCCGACACGCGCATCGTGCTGCTCGCGAACCACGGCCTCGCGGCGTCCGGTCCGACGCTGCTCGAAGCCTACAACCGCGCCGAAATCGTCGAGGACTCCGCGCAGGCCTACCTGCACTGCAAGCTCCTCGGCCGCGAGCCGAAGCTCGACTTCTAAGCGACGCGATACACGCGGACGGACTCACCGCGCCCGCGCGGCACGATCGCATCGGCATGCGCCTCGGGGAGCCGAGCGCCACCGCTGCGCGCCAGATCCCACGACGCCGCGGACACGATGACCTCGCAGCCGTGCTCGCGGCAGAGCTCCTCCAGGCGCGCGGCGACGTTCACGGTGTCGCCGATGACGGTGTACTCGTGCCGGTCGGCAGCCCCGATCGTGCCGGCGACGACCGGACCCGTGTGGACGCCGACCTTCATGCCGAGCGGCGCCTGGCCGAGGCCGATCCGATCCTCGTTCAGACGCGCGAGGCGCTCGCGCATGCCGAGCGCGCAGCGCACCGCGGCCGCGGCGCCGTGCGATGGCCCGCGCCCCGGCGCGTCGTCGAGGAGCCCGAACACGACCAGGAGCCCGTCGCCGATGAACTTGTTGACGAAGCCGTCGCACTCGCGCGCCCAGGTCGTCATGGTCGTGAAGAACTCGTTCAGCGTGCGCACCAGCTCGCGCGGCGCCGTACGCTCGGCGAAGGTCGTGAAGTCGCGCAGGTCGCAGAACAGGATCGACGCCGTGCGGACCTCACCCTCGCCGCGCAGGTCGCCGGCGAGGAGCCGGTCGCGCACGACCGGCTCGACCACCCGCCCGAACGTCTGCAGGATGCGCTCCCGCTCGCGCAGCGTCGCCGCCATCGCGTTGACGCTCTCCTCGAGGATGCCGATCTCGTCGGCCGACGTGACCCGCACCGGCTGATCGAGCGTGCCGGCACGCACGCGACGCAGCGCCCCCGTCACCTCGGCGAGCGGGCGGGTGAAGGTGCGCGCGAGGAGCGCGGTCAGCACGAGGCCCAACGCCACGTACAGGAGGAACGTGCTCTCGCTCGAGTGTACCAGCTCCGGGACGACCTTCCCGATGTCCCATCCCGCGTCGAGCCGCGCCGCGGCGGCCCGGATGAGGCCGAGCATCGTGAACAAGGGCACGAAGGCGACCGCGATCAGGAAGACGCCCAAGCGCGCGCCCACGCCGAGCGTCGCCGTGGCGCCGGCGCTCGCCCGACCGTCGGCGAAGACGTGCGGCACGACGCGCGTGCGGAAGACCCAGTCGACCACCAGGTACGACGTGGTCGCGGCAAGAAAGCCGTTCACGAGCGGCGACAGCACGTGCTGCGACATCAGCTCCGGGCTCCAGCGCCCGAAGTGGGCGATCGTGATCAGCGGGAAGACGATGACGCTCGACACCCACCCCGAGAAGCCGACGCTCGCCATCACGAACGGGCCGTTGACGGCGCGGCGCTTCACGAGCGCCGACGGCTCGACGGATCTCCCGCAGCGGAAGTAGGCGATGAGGGGCCACAGGTAGATGAGGGTCACCGCCGTGAGCACCGGATAGGCGAAGCACCGCCACAGGGGCAGCAGCGCGGTGTCGTGCTCGCGCACGGCGATCGCGAGGGGCGTCACGCCGTGCATCAGGTTCACGGTCACGGCGGTCGCGGCACCCGCGACGAGGTTCGCCGCGATCACGACCACGAGCGACAGAAGCAACCACCCGGGGACGACGACGGGCCTTCCCATCCACTCCCTCTTGCCCGTGCCGGGTACCCTGACGCAATCGTTGACGCTCCCCCGCCCACCCCCTAGTGTCGGCGAGCCTCGCATGCCCGCCGTCTCGGTCATCATTCCGACCTACAATTGCGGTCGTTACCTGCGGGCCAGCCTCGAGAGCATCTTCGCCCAGACCGACCGCGACCGGGAGATCGTGGTAGTCGACGACGGCTCGACCGACGACACGCCGGCGATCCTCGCCGTCTACGGTGACCGGGTGCGCACGGTGCGAGGCGCCCACGCCGGCATGGCCGCGGCACGCAATCTGGGGCTCGCGCATGCCATCGGCGAGTGGGTCGCCTTTCACGACGCCGACGACGTGGCGCTCCCCGATCGTCTGGAAGTTCTGCGCGCGTATCTGCGCGCGCATCCGCAAGTGGACGCGGTGTTCGCCGACGGGACGCGCCTCGGCGAGCCCGATGCCCACCTCGTGCCGCGCGAGCTGGGGGCACGTTGCGCCACGCGTCCGCTCGGCTTCGCCGACCTCTTCGACGGCTTTCCGGTGTACTTCCAGACGGCGCTCGTCCCGCGGCGCGTGTTCGCCGCGGTCGGCGACTTCGACAGGCGCCTGCGCACGCAGCCCGATCTCGAGTACGGCTACCGCCTGCTGGCGCGCTGTCGCGCAGGCTACGTCGACCGGCCCGTCTTCCACTACCGCTGGCACGACACCAACACGACGCGCGATCGCCTCGAGGTGCGCGAGGATCTGGCCTACATCCTGGAGCAGCTCGCGGCACGCGTGCCGGAAGCCATCCGGGAGGTCGGATCGCGCCGCGTCGAGACGCGGCTCGCCCGCCACCACTTCCGGATCGGCGAGCTGCGGCTCGCGCGCGGCGACGTCGGTGTCGCGCGCGCCGCCTTCTCGCGCGCCGCCGCCCTCCGTCCGCTGCATCCCCGGTATCAATGGATGCGCCTGCGCACTGGCGCCCAGCGGGCGGAGTCGTGATAGGAGATCCCGCATGAAGTGGAGTTCCGCCGTGTCGACGGCGCCGCTGCTCGCCGACGCCGTCGCAGAGGCGACGGCCCGCGTGCGCCGCGAGCTCGGAGACGTCGCGCCGGATTTCGCCGTCGTGTTCGTCTCGCCGCATCACGAGGCGAGCTACGACGCCGTGCCGGAGCTGGTCCGCGCCGGGCTCGAGTGCCGCACGTTGCTCGGCTGCTCGGCGGGCGGCGTCATCGGCGGCGGGCACGAGGTGGAGGACGCGCCGGGGTTGTCGCTGACGGCGGCCATGCTGCCGGGCGTGCGCCTCACGCCCTTCCACACGAGCGAACCCGAGCCGCCGCGCATCGCCGCCGACGACCCGGCGCAGTTCGTGATCTGCCCCGAGCCGTTCTCGTTCGACGCGGAGTCGTTCGTGCACGCGCTCGATCGCGCCCATCCGGGCAGTACGGTCATCGGCGGCGTCGCGAGCGGCGCTCGGCACCCGGGAGAGAACGCGCTCTTCCTCGACGGCGCCGTGCATCGCGACGGGCTCGTCGGCGTGGCGCTCGCGGGCGACGTCGTCATCGACACGATCGTCGCGCAGGGCTGCCGGCAGATCGGCGAGCCCATGTTCGTCACGCGCTGCGAGCGCAACCTGCTCCAGGAGATCGACGGCCGCAGCCCCGCCGCCGTGCTCGCCGATCTGCATCGGCGGGCGACGCCGCGCGACCGCGAGCTGTTCCGCAGCTCGCTCTTCCTCGGCATCGTCATGCGCGAGCAGCAGGAGTACCACCAGGGGGACTTCCTCATCCGCAACGTGCTCGGCCTCGACGGCAAGACGGGTGCCGTGGCCGTCGGCGCGCTGCTCCGGCCCGGTATGGTCGTACAGTTCCACCTCCGCGACGCGCGCACGTCGGCCGAGGACCTCGACGCCATGCTCGGACGCTACCGCGGCACGCCCGCCGGCTCGCTCCTGTTCTCGTGTCTCGGCCGCGGCACACACCTCTACGGCCGGCCCGATCACGACACCGATGCGGTACGCCGCCACTTGGGCGAGGTCCCGCTCGGCGGCTTCTTCTGCAACGGCGAGATCGGCCCGGTCCAGGGCACGACCTTCCTGCACGGCTACACGAGCGCGTTCGGTCTGTTCCGCCCGCGCTCCTAAGCCGAGCCAAGACGTCGTCGTGGCTCGGCGTCTAGACGTCGAACGACGCCAGCTCCTCGGGCGCGACGACCTCGGTCGGCGTGCCGCGCGCCGCCAGCACGTTGCGCGCCGCGGTGAGCTTCGCGTCGACCGCGGCGTCGCTCTGATCCGGATCGTGGTGGATGAGGTAGAGCCTCTTCGGACACGCGCGCGTCGCGAGGTCGACCACCTGGCTCACCGACGAGTGGCCCCACCCGAGCTTGCGGGGATACTCCTCGTCGGAATACGTGCAATCGGTGATGAGCACGTCGGCGCCGCGCGTGAAGTCGGCGAGGTGCTCGACGTACTCGGGTGAGTAGAACTCCGACTCCGGCGGGTAGAGCTCGTTGTCGGTCACGTAGCAGAACGACTTGCCGGCGTGGTCGACACGATAGCCGAGGCAGTTCCCCGGGTGGCTCAAGAGCATCGTCGAGACGCGTACACCCGCGATCTCGAACGTGCCCTCGGAGAGGTCGCGATACGTGAGGCTCGCGCAGAACTCGCGCACGGTCACCGGGAAGTACACGCCGTCCATCTGCGCCGACAGCAGCTCGCGGACGCCGACGTCGCCGTGCTTGCAGCCACAGATCTCGAACTGATGCCCCGGCACGTAGAAGGGCACGAAGAACGGCAGCGCGTTGATGTGGTCCCAGTGGGGATGCGTGATGAAGATCGTGCCTTCGATCCGGCTGCGCTTCGCGGCCATGAGGGAATCGGACAGCGCCTTGATGCCGGTACCGGCATCGAACACGAACAGGTGCCCATCGGCGAACTCCAGGCTGACGCAGCCGGTGTTGCCGCCGTAGCGCCGTGCGTCGGGCCGTGAAACGGGCAGCGTGCCGCGTACGCCCCAGAACGTCATCGTGAGCGCGTCGGTGACGATCCGCTCGAGCTCGTGCGCGAAGGTCGCGGGATGGAGCGGCTTCACGAAGTACCCGTTGGCGCCAAGGTCGAACGCCCGCTTGCGCTCGAACGGGTACGCCTTGGTCGACATCATGATGATCTTGGTCGTGGCGAGCTGCGGCACCTCGCGCAGGCGGCGGCAGAGCTCGTAGCCGTCCACCTCGGGCATCATGAGGTCGGTGAGGACGCAGTCCGGCGGCCGGGCCGGGATCTCGCGCAGGGCGTCGCGGCTCACGGGGTAGACGGTGACCTTGTGGCCTGCCCGCTCGAGCAGCGCGCGCGCGATGTCCGCCTGCACCGGACTGTCGTCGACGATGCAGACGTCGAGCTGTCTAGGCATCCTGTCGCCCCATCGAGAGGGTGCATGCCCAGAGGCCCGGCGCCAACGCAAGGGGGGGTTGTGCGCGACGGGGTGGCGCGCCGATGATTGGGCGCATGCGCTGGCTCGGCCCTGCGGTCGCCCTCATGAACCGCCTGAGCTACCCGCGCAAGTTCACGCTCGTCTCGCTCGTGTTCGCCGTGCCGATCGCGCTCATGATGTATCTCTGGCTCGCGGAGATCCGTCAGCGGATCGCCTTTACGCGTAAGGAGCGCGCCGGAGTCGAGTACGTCGTCCCGCTGACACGTCTGCTCACGCAGATCGAGCTGTTCGACGCACGGGTCGCACAGCCCGCGCCCCCGGCGCTGATCGACGAGGGTCGCGCTCAGGTGGCCGCCGCGGCGCGCGACGTCGCTGCCGTCGACGCACGCCTGGGCGACCGTCTCGACGCGGGCGACGCGTGGTCGGCGCTCGAGTCGCAGATCGCCCACATGCTCGTCGATCACGACCCGTCGACCAAACCGGTCGTCACGGGGGTCCGCGCGCTCCTCTCGCAGGTCGGCGACAGCTCGAACCTGATCCTCGACCCGGTTCTCGACACGTACTACCTGATGGAGGCGGTCGTGACGCGCCTGCCGGCGCTCCTCGAGCACGTCGGGACGATCGGCACGGGCGTGCTGGCGGTGCGCGAGGGCGAGGGGGGGAACGAGGAGCGCCGCGGTGCGATCCTCGCCCGCCTGGGTCTCGTCCGCGCGAACATGACGGCCATCGAGCGCGGGCTTCGGGTCGCGTTCGACCAGAGCCCGTCGCTCGAGCGCGAGCTCGAGCCGCGTCTCACCGCCACCGGCGTCGCCGTCATCACGCTGGCGGCCCTCGTCGATCAGGCGGGCATGGGCCTGACGGCGCGACCGGCGCGGATCGACCCCGCCTACGCCCTCGACGTCGTCACGCGCACGCTCGTCACCGTGCGCGACCAGGCGGTCGCCGACGCGGCGGCGCTCGATCGCCTGCTCGACGCCCGCATCGCGCGTCTCGTCCATCACCGCACCATGCTCCTCGTGCTGGTCGTGACGACGGTGTTCGTCGTCGTCTACCTCTGGCTCGGCTTCTACTTCGCCCTCACGCGCGCGGTCGACGCGCTCGACGACGTGTCCGAGCGCATGCTCTCGGGCGAGTTCACGGGGCCGGTCGTGGTCGAGAGCCGCGACGAGCTGCGCCGCGTGGTGCATTCCTTCAACGACGTCGCGGCGCGTCTGCGCTCCGAATGGGAGCGGGCGGACGCGGCGACACGCGCCAAGTCCGATTTCCTCGCCGTGATGAGCCACGAGATCCGGACACCCATGAACGGCGTGCTCGGTATGGTCCATCTGCTGCTCGACACGCCGCTCGATCCGACCCAGCGCCACCAGGTGGAGATCATCCGCGACTCGGGCGAGGCGCTTCTCGCGATCCTGAACGACATCCTCGACTTCTCGAAGATGGAGGCCGGGAAGCTCGATCTCGAGGAGGCGGACTTCGATCCCGGCGCGGTGGTCGAGAGCGTCACCACGCTGCTCGGATCACGGGCGCGCCAGAAGGCGCTCTCGTTCACGTCGACGCTCACATCCGACGTCCCGCGCGCGCTGCGCGGCGACCCCGGCCGCCTGCGGCAGATCCTCTTCAACCTGGTGGGCAACGCCATCAAGTTCACCGACGCGGGGTGGGTCCGCATCGAGGTGACGGCGCTCGGCGAGGCCGCCGGGCACCACCGCCTGCGGATCGCCGTCGCCGACACGGGGATCGGGATCGCCCCCGAGGCGCAGGCGAGCCTCTTCCAGGAATTCACGCAGGCGGACCGCTCGATCACGCGGCGCTTCGGCGGCACGGGCCTCGGGCTCGCCATCTCGAAGCGCATCGCGGAAGCCATGGGCGGCACGATCGGCGTCGACAGCACGCCCGGACGCGGCAGCATGTTCTGGATCGAGGTCGCATTCCCGCCGGCCAGGGGTCAGGTGGTCGCGGCGAGCGCACGGACCGAGGTGCCGGTGCCGCCGCTGCGCATCCTGCTCGCCGAGGACAACCTCGTGAACCAGCAGGTGGCGCGGGGCCTGCTCGGCCGGCGCGGCCACATGGTCGACGTGGTCGGCGACGGCGCGGCCGCCGTCGACGCCGTGCGCGCGCACACCTACGACGTCGTGCTGATGGACGTGCACATGCCGCGCATGGACGGCATCGAGGCCACACGAGCGATCCGCCGGCTGCCGGGCGACAAGGGGCGCGTCCGGATCCTCGCGCTCAGTGCCAGCGCGATGCGGAGCGAAGCCGACAGCGCGCAGGCGGCCGGCATGGATGGCGCGCTGCCCAAACCCATCGATCCGATCCTGCTCGCGAGCGTGCTGGCGCGCCACGCGCCGTCCGGTCGTCCCGTGCCGCCCGCGCCAGCTCCGCCACCGGCGCCGACCGAGCGCGCGGACGCCACGATCGACGAGGCGTACCTCCGCCTGCTGGCCGACTCGATCGGCCCCGACAAGGTGCGCCAGCTGATCACCGACCTGCCGGGACACGCCCGACCGCACCGCGAGCGCCTCGCCGCCGCGTGCGCGGGACGTGATCTTCCGGGGATGCGCGCCGCGGCCCACGCGCTCGGCGGCATCGCCGCCAACGTCGGCCTCACGTCGCTTGCCGAGCTCACGGGTAGCGTCGAGGCGGCGTGTCTCGCCGGCAGCGCCGACGAGACCGGACCGCTCTGCGAGCGACTGGTCGCCTGCCTCGACGCTTCGCTGTCCAGCCTCGGCACTCTGCGCTGGTAGCGCCGCTCACCTCCGCGCGCGGCCGGCGGCGTCGCCCGCCAAGCCGATCGCGTCGCCCGGCGGAGCCGCCGCTGCGTGCGCCCTCGGTTTGCTCCCTGCAGCCTCGTCGAGGAGAAGACGCATCACGCGATTGAAATCGTCGATCCGCTGACGCGCGTTCGGATCCATCTCTCGGAGCGTCGTCGCCATCATGGCGCTCCAGGTCGGATCGAGCGCGTCGATCCCGCGTTGCACGCTGTAGACGGCGCGCATCATGGCCATCATCCCGACCTCGTCGCTCGTGTTTTCCTGGTCGATCACCCGCAGGTAGATGCGCGCGTTCGGGTTCGGGCGGAGCTCGACCTGCGTGAGCGTCTCCGCCACGTGGTGCGAGAGCGTTCGGATCCGGACCTCACGCTCGAGCGCGCCGACCACGATCGGACGATCGTCGGGCGGCATCTTCTCGAAGAGCTTCACCAGCCGCGCCAACAGCTCGTCGCCCTGCAGGTCGCGAACCAGGCGGTGGGCGGCGTCCACCACCCACGTGAGGGCCTCGATGGGATCGACGGCGCCTGGCTGGATCACCGCGAACAACCCTGCAACTGCCGCCCCACCCTGTCAATCGCTTTCGCGGCCGCAATCAGTCCGACTTGTCCGACAAGCTGGCTGCGTCCTGCTTCAAGAAGGGCTGGCTGAAGTCTGCGCCCCAGCAGGTGGCACCGCCGCTGCGGTGCAGGCGCACGGCGACGGGCCCCGTGAACGACATCGGCGCCGGCATGAGCAGGGGCACGCCCTTGCCCTTGAACGCGATCTTCGCCTTGCCGTCGACGAGCCCCTCCTTCAGCAGGACCTTCTGGGTGCCGTCGGGCGTGAGGGCCGTGTTCTTGTAGACGAGACTCGTCGGCTTGTCGGCCCACGACGCCCCCGCACCGGCGGTGGCGCTCGCCACCAGCTCCCCGGCGTCGTAGAGGCACAGGGCGTAGTCGTCGGACGTGGCCGGCGACCCGAAGTCGGCCTTGGGCGTCGCCTGCCCGGCCCACTTCCACACCAGCTGGTCGCGCGTGTCCGGCGACTTGTCCTTCAAGGTGAAGGACGACTTGCGCGGGAGAACGGTGGTCCGGCACGCGGCCGGCGCCGATGGACAGAGGGGGTTGGGGCCGTTGGTGCTCCGCAGCAGGAGCACCACGTCGGCGATCTCGTCGGAGAGCGCCAGGTCGATGTCGCCGTCGTTGTCGAAGTCGAGCAGCACGGCGCACGAGGGGTTCGAAACCGCCGGGATGTCCTGGTCGGAGGTGAACGTCCCCGTGCCATCGTTGACGTAGATGCGCCACAGCCCCGCGCCGTAGCTCGAGAGCACCCAGTCGAGATCGCCGTCGCCGTCGAGGTCGCCGAGGTCGCTCGCCGGCACGTGCCCGGGCATCGGCACCGTGACCGGCAGCGCCAGCGTCCCGTCGCCGTTGCCGCGCAGCAGCGCGCCGTTGCTCGCCGGGGCTGCGTTGCCGAGCGCGGCGTCGACGTTCCCGTCACCGTCGACGTCGCCCACCGCCACCTGCCACGGCGGTCCGGCTGCGTCCTGCGACGGCTTGGCGGTGAAGGTGCCGTCGCCGTTGCCGAGCAGAACGGCGGCGCGCTCGTCGATCACGCAGCCCGCCACCAGATCGATGATGCCGTCGTTGTTCATGTCGGCCGACGCGAGTCCCCAGGGACCGCTGCAGCCCGGGTCGAAGTAGCTCGGAGAGCCGAAGGTCCCGCTGCCGTCGTTCAGCAGCAGCGCGAGCTGGCTGTCTCCCTCGACGGCGTCGACGATGTCGAGGTCGCCGTCGCCGTCGACGTCGAGGACGACGACGCCGTGGGGCGTGGTGCCGGTGAGGATGCTCTGCGATCCGCCGAAGGTGCCGTCGCCGTTCCCGTGCAGGATCCACACGCCGCCGCTGTCGGTCGCGGAGACGACGATGTCGGTCTTGCCGTCGTTGTCGAAGTCGGCCGGCTCGTTGGGGCTCGACTCGACGCCGATCGGTACCGGCGTGAGGAAGGGTTGATACAGGCCGGTGCCGTCGCCCCGGTTCATGAAGACGCGCAGGTCGGCGCTCGTCTCGTTGACGGTCGCGAGGTCGATCCAACCGTCACCGTCGAGATCGGTTTGTACCGCGCCGTAGATCTGCGTGTGCGGGCCGCCGGTGCCGCCGGTCCGGTTCGACATGACGTCGATCGGCTCGTAGACGCGGGCGACGGACGCCGAGCGTACGATGAACTCGAACGCGTAGCCCGCGCTCCGCAGCGGCGTCGAATCGGCGGCACGCACGTCGTGCGAGAGATTCACGAGCACGGTCTCCCCCGCCGAGAAGGTGCGCGTCGGAGTGAAGGTCACGGTCTTGTTCGCGTTCGAGAGCGCGAACGATCCGGTCGCCGTCCCCGTCGCCCGCCCGAAGACCCGCATGCTCGACGAGTCGACCGACGACGGCAGGATCGCCTGGTCGAACGTGATCGCGATCGTCGTTCCCGCCGGCGCGAAGGTGTGTCGCACCGGGTTGGTCGACACGACCACCGGCTCGCTCGCCGCCGCCACGCGCGCGACCAGACCACCCGCGACCATCAAGAACAAGACCTGACGCCCGTTCCGTATGTGCATGCGGCGCCTCTACCACGCCGGGGCGCGGGTGCCGAGAGTTTTCGCAGTTGACACGGCGCAGCAGCCGAACGTACAGAACCTCGATGGACCTCCAGCTGACCCCCCAGCATCTGAAGTTCCGCGACGAGCTTCGCGCCTGGTTGAAGGCGAACCTCGCGCGACCGTGGCGCGAGGAGCTCCGCGATCCCGAGCACACCGAGGACAGCCTCATGGAGTTCCGCCGCACCTGGCAGGGGAAGCTCTACCGGGCCGGCTACCTCGGAATGGACTGGCCTGCGGAATGGGGTGGCCGTGGCGCAACCGAGGTCGAGAAGTCGATCTTCGAAGCGGAGATGGCCCTCGCCGACGCGCCGCAGATCCTGAACATCCTCGGCATCGGGCTGCTCGGTCCCGCGCTCATCCACCACGGCAGCGAGGAGCAGCGCCGCCGCTTCGTCCCGCCCATGCTCGAGGGCACCGAGATCTGGTGCCAGGGGTTCAGCGAGCCAGGCGCGGGATCGGATCTGGCGTCGCTCAAGACGACGGCGACGATCGACGGCGATCACTTCGTTCTCAACGGCCAGAAGGTCTGGACCACGTTCGGTCCCTGGGCCGACTGGATCTTCGTGCTCGCCCGTACCGATTCGAAGGACCGCTACGGCGGCATCTCCTTCATCCTCACCAAGCTCGACACGCCGGGGATCACCGTGCGTCCGCTGCGCCAGATCACGGGCGAGAGCGAGTTCGGCGAGGTGTTCTTCGAGAACGCGCGCGTCCCGAAGGAGAACCTGGTCGGAAAGGTCGGCGAAGGCTGGCGCATTGCGATGACCGTGCTCGCCTACGAGCGCGGCGCCATGTCGCTCGCGTATTCGGTGCGCTTTGGGCGCGACATCAAGCTCCTCGCCGACGCGTGCAAGGAGCACGGCCGCATGAACTCGGCCACGCGCGAGAAGATCGCCCGCCTCATGGTCGACAACGAGGTGATGCGCGCCAACGGCATCCGCACGCTCGCCAACTTCGCCGACGGCAAGGTGCCGGGTCCGGAGTCGTCGATCGAGAAGATCTACTGGAGCGAGTTCGACAAGCGTTTCCGCGAGACGGCGATCGATCTGCTGGGTCCGGGCGGTCAGCTCCTGCGTCTCAGCCCGCATGCGCGCCCCGACGTCGACTGGGCGCGCGAGTTCCTGTGGTCGCGCGCCGGTACCATCTACTCGGGGTCGTCCGAGGTGCAGCGCAACATCATCGCCAAGCGGGTGCTGAACCTGCCGCAGGACTCGCGCTGAGCGCGCCGAGAGATTCCCGATGAAGTTCGATCTCTCCGAAGACCAAACGCTGCTCCAGAGCTCGACGCGGGACTTCTTCGCGAAGGAGTTCCCGCTCGAGAAGACCCGCCGCGTGATGGAGCACGAGGCCCGCGGCTTCGAGATGCCGGCGTGGCGTCAGATCGCCGAGATGGGCTATCCCGCCCTGCTCGTCCCCGAAGCGGCCGGCGGCCAGGGCCTCGGGCCGATCGAGCTCGCGATCGTGTGCGAGGAGGCCGGGCGTGCCTGTCTGCCGGGCCCCCTCTTCGACGCCCAGCTCGCGGCGGCGACGCTCGCGACGGCGGGAAAGCAGGAGAGCCTCCTGCACGAGATCGCGGCGGGGCAGAAGATCGTCACGATCGCATGGCGCAACGCGCCCTTCGCCGGCGAAGCGAAGCACACGACGCACTTCGCGAACGGTCGCGTGAAGGGCACCAAGTATTTCGTGCCGTTCGCCGACTCGGCCGACGCGCTCCTCGTGACGACGGCCGAGGGCCTCGCGCTCGTCCGCGGTCCGTTCGAGGCGAAGGCCCTCCAGACGATCGACCTCGCGCAGCGTTTCGGCGAGGTCGCGCTCGATCATCCGGCGACGCTCCTCGGCCCGACCTCGCTGCTCGAGCGGACCGACCTGCTCGCGGCCGTCGGCGCCAGCGCGACGCTCCTCGGCATCATGGCGAAGTCGCTCGAGATCACGCTCGGGTATCTGCAGACGCGCGAGGCCTTCAAGCGACCCATCGGCACGTTCCAGACCCTGCAGCACCGCATGGCCGACATGCTCCTGCGCACCGAGTCGTCGCGCTCGGCCGTCTACCGCGCGGCGTGGTGTCTGGCCGAGAACGATCCCGAGACGGCGCTCGCCTGCGCCACGGCGAAGGCCTACGCGGGGGATTCGGCCCGGCTCGTGTGCGCCGAGACGATCCAGATGCACGGCGGCATCGGCTTCACCTGGGAGCTCGACGTCCACTTCTTCTTCAAGCGGGCAAAGACGTACGAGATGCACTACGGGTCCACCGAGGCGCAGCTCGAGCGCGTGCTCGCCGCCGCCGGATACTGATCTGCACTTCCTTCTCGTCTACGGATCCGTGCGCACCGCGCGCCAGGGAATCAAGGCGGCGCGCTTCGTCGTGCGCCAGCTCCGGGGACGGGGCCACGAGGTGGTTCTCTTCGATCCGGTCGAGGTGCGGCTGCCGCTGATCGACAAGATGTACAAGGAATACCCGAAGGGGACGGCGCCCGAGACGATCGAGAAGATCGCCGGCTGGATTCGCGCCTCCGACGGCGTCGTCGTCGTGACCGGCGAGTACAACCACATGCCGCCGCCCGGCCTGACGAACGTCCTCGACCACTTCCTCGAGGAGTGGTTCTGGCGGCCATCGGCGATCGTTTCGTACTCGGCCGGATCCTTCGGCGGCGTGCGCGCCGCCTCCCACCTGCGCGACACCCTGGCCGAGCTCGGGATGCCGTCGATTCCGACCTCGGTCCCCGTCCCGAAGGTGCAGGACGCCTTCGACGACGACGGGACGCCGCGCGATCCGGCGTGGGAACGCCGCGTGGCGCGTTTCCTCGACGAGCTCGAGTGGTACGCACGCGCCTTCGCCGCCGAGCGCGCCCGCGGCGTCCCCTACTAGTATGCCGACCCAAGACTTCGTCTTGGGTCGGGGGCTAGGGTGTAGCGCGGGTGGCACGCGCGAGCGGCATGCCGCGGCCGGCGAAGCCGGCGCGGCAACACGAGGCACGCACGCATAGAACGTCGCCGCTCAGGCTAGCTGCTTCCAGTACAGGAGCTCGTCGGCGTCGGGGAGGACGAGGCGCGGGACGGTACCGACGCGCCGGTAGCCGTGGCGCTCGTAGAAGCGCTGGGCCTCGGCGTTGAAGTCGCTGACGAGCAGGAACGCGTGCCGGGATTCGGCGGCGACGGCACGCTCGAACGCGGTGAGCAGCGCCGCGCCGACACCCGCGCCCTCGCGTCCGGGTGCGACGGCGATGAGACGAAGGTAGCCGCCGAGCGCGAGCGTCCCGCGCGGAAGGAACCAGGCGAGCCCGCACGCGCCGGCGCCGTCGTCCGCGACGAGGAGACCGTCGCCGCGGGCGAGCGCGTCGCCGAGATCGCGCGCGAGCGCCGCCGCATCCCGCCGGTAGCGGACGAGGAGCGGCCGTCGGGCGATCGCCGGCGCCAGCACCGCCACGTCCGCCGCGACGAGGGGGCGTATCGTCATCGCGCCTCCACTACCACGTCCTCGATCGGGAGAAACGACACGGGCGCTCCCGCCCGTGACGCGCGCACGGTCACGGCGGCGCCCGCCTCGAGATCGAGCCACACGGACGCTCCGTCCGCGGCGGCGCGACGGCCGACGACCGCAGCGCGGGCGACGTCGAGGTCGACTCCCTGTCCCGGAACCGCCAACGTCACGGCGTGAATGCGCGACGCGCCGTGGTTCTCCACCACGGCGCTTCCGTCGGGCGCGTAGCGGACGACGACGTCAGCGAGCGCCCGCAGCCGGTCGCCGACGTCCCGCCACGGCGCGACCAGGAGGCTCCCCGCCGCGGTGCGCGTCGCGAGACGTGCCAGCATGGCGTCGAAGACGGGATCGAGCTCGAGCCCGCCGCCCGGGGCGGGGCGCACGACGAGCATGCGCCGATACGCCGGCGTCGGCGTCGTCCGTGCCGACGGCGAGAGGTACGTGTGGAGCACGGCGAGCCCGTGACGGCGCTCGAGATCGTCGAGCGCCTCGTCGCGCAACCGGTGGGCGAGCGCGTCCGGCGCCGCGGCGAACCACGTGCTCCGGAACACCCACATCCGCCGATCGGCGGGAAACGGGAACACGACGGGCGTCTCGCCGCCGAAGAGGTTCAGCTCGCCGCTCTTCTCGTCGGTCGCCGCCCACAGCCAGCGATAGCCGCGCGCGGCGAGCAGGTCGCGGACGCCGAACGGCGGCCGGTCGTCCCATCCCTGGTTCGAGACGGCTTCGCAGTTCGTGTACGGCTCGTGGTCGATCCACGTCGTCGCGTGCCACGGCGCGAAGACGTCGAGCGCGTCCTGCACCCGCTCGCGGGCGTCGGCGTGCGCCGTGATGGAATGGTTGCCGATCTCGCTGCCCGACTGGGCGAGCGCGTCGGCAAGGTGACGGGTCGCCTCGTCGTCGGCGAGCGTGCCGATACCGCCACGGGCGAAGAACGTCTTGGTGAGGGCCAGGCCGCGTCCGATGAACCCGCGGGGGGCGGCGCCGCCCCCCGCCGAGCTGCCGTACAGGACGGCGCGCAGCGCCGCCGGATCGGTTCGATCGGCGTGATCCGTGAAGACGATCGCCGCCCGTGCCCCCGCCGGCCATCGCTCGAGGACGAGCGGGAGCGCGCCCTGCCCGTCGTGCAGCGCGTACAGCGTCGCGTGCGCCCGCACGCGTTCGCCGGCGCCACGGCCCAGGCGATCCTGCGGGTGGCGGCGCTCGAGCGCACTCCAATCGGGTGGGCTCGGCAGGCGCTCGAGACACGTGTCGTAGACCGAGAAAGGATGCGCGGCTCGATCGTCGACGACCAGGTCGACATCGGTCTCGTCGTGACGAGGCACGTAGCGCGCGGCCGCGAACCCGCGCTCGCCTGCGACGGCGAGCCCGGGCGTGAGGACGAGGGCCGGCGTTCCCGGACCCACGCGCAGCGGCGACGTCACCGCCGCGAGCCGCAGGTCGCGGCCGATGGCGCGCGCCGGGCCCGCGAGTCGCAGGTGCACGACCTCGTGGTCGATGGTCGCCGGCGCGATGTAGTCGATCTCGACGTCGAGCCCGATCGCTCCGCCGGTGGGTGCGAGCCGTACCGTCGCATCGAACTCGGAGCCGTGGAGGGTCCCGACCGCCGCGTCGCCCGCTTGCCGCCACGCGAGTCCCGAAGCGTCGCGGCCGTTCGCGCCGACCTCGAGCTCGACGCCGGCCAGCACGACGTCGCCGTGCCGGCGCAGCACCACCTCGCCGCGGGCCGATCCGAGCGCGACGGCGAGTGCGGCGACCGTCCAGCCCAGGCGCGACATCGGCCGGGGTTTACCCGGCCGACGGCCGGGGTGTAAGCAGGCGGCATCCCACCTGCAGAAGGAGTCATCCATGCGCGCAGCCGTCTTCGAAGGAGTCCGCAAGCCGCTCGTCGTCCGCGACATGCCCGACCCGACCTGCGCGCCCGACGGGGCCATCATCCGGGTCGAGGCGAACGGCATCTGTCGCACGGACTGGCACCTGTGGACCGGCGACTGGAGCTGGGTCGGCATTCAGCTCCCGACCCCGCACGTCTTCGGCCACGAGTTCTGCGGCGTCGTGGAGGAAGTCGGCGCGAACGTGCGCAACTGGAAGAAGGGCGACCGCGTCCTCGTGCCGTTCAGCCAGGGCGAAGGCACCTGCGAATGGTGCCGCACCGGCCACCAGAACGTGTGCGACACGCCGCTCGTGCCGGGCGTCGCGTACTGGGGCGGCTTCGGCCGGCTGGTCGGCCTGCCCTACGCCGACGTCAACCTCGTGCGCCTGCCGGACGGCGTCGACTTCGTCTCTGCAGCCAGCATGGGCTGCCGCTACATGACGGCGTTCCACGGCGTCGTCGATCAGGCCCGCGTACGACCCGGCGAGTGGGTCGCCGTCCACGGCTGCGGCGGCGTCGGACTCTCGGCGGTACAGATCGCCTCCGCGATGGGCGCGCGCGTCATCGCCGTCGACGTGTCGGAGGAGAAGCTCGCGGCCGCCCGCGGCGAAGGCGCCGCGCACACGATCAATGCGTCGAAGGACGAGCCCATCGGCGCCATCATGGGCCTCACGAACGGCGGCGCACACGTCTCGATCGACGCGCTCGGCGTGGCGGCGACCTGCCGCAACTCCGTCATGTGCGTCCGCAAGCGCGGCCGCCACGTGCAGATCGGGCTCACCTCGGGCGACGAGAAGGGCGAGATCGCTCTCCCGATCGACATCATCGTCCTGAAAGAGGTGCAGATCCTCGGGTCGCTCGGCATGCAGGCGTCGCACTTCGGCGGCATGCTGCAGATGGTCGAAGCCGGCCGCTTGAACCCCGGCAAGCTCGTCCATCGCAAGATCAAGCTCGAAGAAGCCAGCAGCGTCGTCGAGTCGATGGACAAGTTCGGCACGCTCGGCGTCACGGTCATCGCGCAATACTAGATGCCGACCCGAGCCACGGCTCGGGTCGGGTCCGAGCGTGGCGCCTGGGTGGCACGCGCAACCCGTATGTCGCGGCCGGCAAAGCCGGCGCGACATGCTGGGGACGCGCGTATGGAGCCGTAGCGCGCGCGGCGAGCGCGTCATCGCCAGGGTGGGTGAGGGCGCCGGGTTGGGGGTGCAGGCATCTCCGCCGCGGTGGGTGGCGGCTGCTGTCGGGCGCCCTCACCCACCCGCGCATGCGTGTCCCTCACGCCCGCTCGACCGCCAAGAGCGCGACCGGCTCGTCGAGCCCTTTCAGCATGCGCTTCCCGGCAGGCTCGAACCGCAGCCGCCCGGCGCTCGCCGCGGCCGCGACCTCGGCCGTGACGAGCAGCTCGTTCGGCACCGCGAGCTGGGCGACGCGCGAGGCGAGGTTCACGATCGGGCCATAGTAGTCGCCGCTGCGAACGAGCAGCTCGCCGACGGCGACGCCGCCGCGCGGCGTGACGGCGGGGTCGCCCTTGAAACGCTCGACGAGCGTGAGCGCGATGTCGCACGCTGCCGCTGGGTCGCGCACGACGAACATGACCTCGTCGCCGATGACCTTCACGAGGCGCCCGTCGCGCGCGGTCACCACCTCGTGCGCGGTCTCCTCGAAGCGTTCGACCACCTCCCCCAGCTCCTGGGTCGAGATGCGGTGCGAGAGCGTCGTGAACCCGACCATGTCGACGAAGCCGACGGCGAGGAGCGCCGTATCCGCCGACTTGCGTGGACGCGCCTTGCGGAGGCGCCGGATCGCCGACTCGACGTGCGAGCGGAAGAGCACGTGGATGATGCGTTCGACCACCACGAGCGCTTCGATGGCACGGAGGTTCTGCTGCGCGAACTCGAGCTCGGTTCCGCCCGAGGCGCGAATCGGCCCCTCGACGTTCACCTGGTACAGCGTCACCGCCGCCTCCGCCACGCGGCCCAGCGCCGACCCGACCGTGTGCGTGAACCGTCGGGTTGCGGTCTCGCCGAACAGCGTCCGTCCCACCGCGAACCCCGTGAACATTGGCACGTCGTCCTCGGAGTACGCGGCCTCGTCGCGGGCGACGTTGAGGCCGGCAGCGAGGCTCAACCCGAGAACCTGCTCGACCGACACGCCGGCACGCGCCGCGACCTCCTCGGCGGTGAAGCGGCGGCCCGGACGCAGGACGAGATCGGCGGCGAGCCCGGTGAGCGACGTCTCGCGCTGCGCGCGGACCATCTGCTCGATCGTGATGCCGCGCCCGACCAGCCACTCGAGCAGCGCGCGGCGCTCGCCGGCGCGCGGATCGTTCGCGTCGTACAGGCCGGCGGCTTCGTAAGGAACGACGTCCATGGACGCGCCGATACGACTCGCACGAGAGCAACGCAAGGTTGCCTCACCGCCGGCCGCGTCGTAGGACACGCCTCATCATGAGCGATCCCTATTTCCAGCGCCTATTCGCCGAGCGCATTGGCGGCGCGGGCTACGGCAAGGGCACCGACATCTACAAGTTCGAGAAGATCAAGCGCGCAAAGCGGCAGGCCCGGGCCGACCATCCGGAGCGGACGCTCATCGACTTCGGGATCGGCGAGAACGACGGCACGGCGCCGGAGAACGTGCGCCGCGCGATGGCCGAGGAGATCTCCAAACCCGAGAACCGCGGCTACGCCGACAACGGCATTCCTGCTTTCAAAGAGGCCGTCGCGCGCTTCATGCAGCGCTTCTTCGGCGTGACGGTCGATCCCGCGACCGAGGTGAATCACTGCATCGGCTCCAAGCCGGCGCTCGCGATGATCCCCGCCTGCTTCATCAACCCGGGCGACGTGACGCTGATGACCGTGCCCGGCTATCCGGTCGCCGGCACGCACACGACGTACTACGGCGGCGAGGTTCATCGGTTGCCGCTCCTGCGCGAGAACCAATTCTTCCCGGACCTGGCCGGCATTCCCGCCGACGTCCGCCGGCGCGCGAAGCTGCTCGTCCTCAACTACCCGAACAGCCCGACGGGCCGCGTCGCGACGGTCGACTTCTACCGCACGGTCGTCGACTTCGCGCGCGCCAACGACGTCGTCGTCGTGCAGGATGCGGCACACACCTGCCTCACCTTCGAGGGCGCGCCGCTCTCGTTCCTGGCGGTCCCCGGCGCGAAGGAGGTCGGGATCGAGATCCACTCGCTCTCCAAGGGCTTCGACATGATCGGCTGGCGCATCGGCTGGTTCTGCGGCCACCCGCGCCTCGTCCAGGCGCTCGCCGATGTGAAGGACAACAGCGACTCCGGACAGTTCATCGCCATTCAGAAGGCGGCGATCGCCGCGCTCGACGACCCGTCGATTCCGGCTCGCACCAAGACGAAGTACGAGCGGCGGCTCCGCAAGCTCGTCGCCATGCTGGGGCGCTGTGGCTTCACCTGCGAGATGCCCGGCGGTTCGTACTTCCTGTACACACCTTCGCCGAAGGGCACCGCGGGCGGCCTGCGCTTCGAGAACGCCGAGGCGGCGAGCCAGTTCCTCATCCGGGAGCATTCGATCGTGGTCGTGCCGTGGGACGACGCGGGGCCGCATCTGCGCTTCTCGGTCACCTACGAAGCCGCGGACGAGCGCGCCGAGGATGCGCTCATGGCGGCGGCCGAGGATCGCTTGAAGCAGATCCGCCCGGTCTTCTGACCATGGACTCGCGAGACCTCGTCCGCGAGCAGTTCGGGCGGTCGGCCCGCGCCTACGCGACGAGCGACGTGCATGCGCGCGGCGACAGCCTGGCCATCCTCCTCGAGTCCCTCGCGCCGGCCGCCACCTGGCAGACGCTCGACGTCGCGACCGGCGCCGGACACACCGCGTGCGCGATTGCGCCGCACGTCGCGCACGTGGTCGCGACCGACATCACCCCGGAGATGCTCGCCGAGGCCGCGCGCCTCGCCCGCGAGCGTGGGCTCGCGAACCTGGAAACGCGCGTCGCCGACGCCGAGGCCCTGCCCTTCGCCGACGCCAGCTTCGACCTCGTCACGTGCCGGCTCGCTTTCCACCACTTTCCGCATCCCGCGGTCGCGATGCGGGAGCTTGCCCGCGTCCTCCGGCCCCAGGGCACGCTCGGGTTCGCCGACAACATCACCGTCGAGGATCCGGCCGGCGCGCGGGCCTACAACGACTACGAGCGGCTGCGCGATCCGTCGCACCACGAGGTGCTACCGCTCTCGCGCCTGATCGCGCTCGTCGAGTCCGCGGGCCTCCACGTCGAGGCCACGCGCTCGTTCGCGAAGGAGTTCGAGTTCGAGCCATGGGCCGATCGCATGCACGTGGGCGATGCGGACAAGGCGCGCCTCCTCCAGATGCTGCGCGACCTTCCGGCCTCGGCACGGCCGCTCCTGGCGCCGCGCTTCGCCGACGCCGGCCCGGCCTACTTCTCGCTCTGGGAGACGGCGCTGGTCGCGCGGCGCGTCGAGTGAGCGGGGGCTGGACTCAGGCCGCCGACAGCAGCCCGATCTGTTTCAGCTGTTCGACGACCGCCGCCTTCGCGAACGGCTTCATGATGTAGGCGTCGACGCCGGCGCCGAGCGCCTTCACGACGCGCGTCATCTCGGTCTCGGTCGTCACCATGACGAGGCGCAGCGGGTCGAACTCCCGCTCGGCGCGCACGGCCTGCACGAACTCGAACCCGTTCATCTCGGGCATGTTCCAGTCGACGAGCGCCAGGTCGGTGCAGCCGACCTCGTGCAGGCGCTCGAGGGCCTCGCGACCGTTGCCGGCCTCGAACACCTCGAACCCGAGCTCGATCAGTATGCGTCCGAGGACCGCGCGCATGGCCCTGGAATCGTCGATGATCATCGCTCGCATCGTTGGCACCTCAACTCGCCGAAGCGGTCCGAAGGACGACGACCGCCAGCGGCTCGCCTTCGCAGTCGAAGAAGACCCGGGAGAGCATCAAGCTACCCGGCTGACGCGGCGCCGCCGATCCGCTCCACACCGACGGCATCGAGAGCTCGCACGGACCGGGGAGCACCTCCATCAGGTTGCCGCCGGTGACGTTCGCGAGCTCGCGGAGCGCGTCCTCGGCTTGTGCCGCGCTGATCGCGGTGCGGTCGAGCGCGAACATGATGGCCGCGGCCCGGTGCGCGAGCTCGGGCGAGCACTGCACGCGGACCTCGCCGTCCCACGCGCCGCTGATGCGAACCGTCCCCGCCCACGCGTCGTCGGCGCCGGACGCCGGCGGCGCCGGCAGCCGCTGGACGTCGAGCCCGAGCAGCGTCGACCAGACGGTCTCGACCACCTGCTGGATCGAGTTCGTGAGCGGGGCACCCATGCTTCCAACCGCTTCGAAGCAACCGTTGTGCCGCGGTTTCCCCGTCCGCGCCGCGCGGAATGTGGCAGCGCCGCAATCCGGATCCCTGACCCGCCCGCCAAGCGAATGACGGGGGCGGCACGCCCACCACGCCGCTTCCGGTCGAAAACCCAGCGTCGACGCGGCACGACTCTTGCCTTTGGGGGGGTCGAGCATGGATCCCGTGGTGGAGATCTTCTTCGAGGAGGCGGCCGAGCTGCTCGCCGACTTCGAGGCGGGGCTGCTCGAGCTCGAGGAGTCGCACGGGAACGCCGAGCTGCTGAACCGGATCTTCCGCGCCGCCCACACGATCAAGGGCAACGCCGGCATGCTCGGGTTCGAGGAGCTCGCCCGCTTCACGCATGGGCTCGAGTTCCTGCTCGAGCAGATCCGCAGCGGCGGTCGCTCGATCACCCCGGACGTCATGGAGGCACTGCTCGCGGCCGCCGACGTCGTGCGCCGCATGCTGCGCACGCAGCAGACCGGCGCCGAGGCGAGCACGACCGAGATCGAGGTCGCGCAGGCGGTCCTCCATCGCCTGCAGGCCGCACCGGTCACCCACGGCCAGGCGGCGGCCGTCGATCGGCTGCATCCGACGGCGTCGGCGCGTCCGACGGCGGGCGCGCAGACGACGAGCATCCGCGTGCCCATCGCCAAGGTCGACCGCTTGATCAATCTCGTGAGCGAGCTCGTCACCACGCAGTCGATCGTCGCGCAGGGCGTCGCCAACTTCTCGCCCGAGCGGCTCGCCGCGCTCGCCGAATCGGTCGCCCAGATGGACCGGCACGCGCGCGCCCTGCACGAGCACGTGCTCGCCGTCCGCATGATTCCCGTCCGATCGCTGTTCGCGAGCTTTCCGCGCCTCGTGCGCGACGTCGCCGCGGCGCTCGACAAGGAAGCCGTGCTCGAGATCTCGGGCGAGGACACGGAGCTCGACCGGACCGTCATCGAGCGGATCGGCGATCCCCTGACGCACCTGATCCGCAACGCCGTCGACCACGGTCTCGAGCTGCCCGAGGAGCGCACGGCGGCCGGCAAGCCCGCTGCGGGCCGCATCCGCCTGAACGCCTACCAGCAGGGCGGCAACATCTACGTCGAGGTGTCGGACGACGGGCGCGGCCTCGACCGCAACCGCATCGTCGCCAAGGCGGAGCGGCACGGGCTCATCGCCCCCGGCCACCAGGCGACCGACGCCGAGGTCTGGGCGCTCATCTTCCAACCCGGGTTCTCGACCGCGGAGGCCGTGACGCAGGTCTCCGGCCGCGGCGTCGGCATGGACGTCGTACGCGAGAACGTCGAGGCGCTGGGCGGGCTCATCACCATAGACACCGAAGCCGGCCGTGGCACGAGCTTCCGCATCAAGCTGCCGCTCACGCTGGCGATCCTGGACGGCCAGGCCATCCGGGTCGGCTCGCAGGAGTACATCATCCCCCTGGTCGCCATCCGGGAGACGATTCGCCCGGCGCGCGGCAGCGTGCACACCGTCGGCCCCGGCGCCGAGCTGGTGGTCGTGCACGGCAAGCCCCTCCCCGTCCTGCGGCTCCATCGCGTGTTCGGTGTGACGCCCGGGACCGAGGATCCAGCGACGGGATTGCTGATGATCGTCGAGCACGACGGCCGTCTGGCCGCGCTGCTCGTCGACGAGCTGCTCAGCCAGCAGCAGGTCGTGATCAAGAGCCTCGAGGCCAACTTCACCAAAGTCGACGGCGTCGCCGGCGCAACGATCCTGGGGGACGGCCGCGTCGCGCTGATCCTCGACGTCGCGGGTTTGATCGCGCTCGCCAACACCGACTCGGCCGCGCTGCGGGCCGTTGCCTGACAAGGAGCGAGGGATGAGGCAGGGGATTGGGAAATGGACCATCCGGACGAAGCTGCTCATGAGCTTCGTCGTGGTCGGCGCGCTCGTCGCCGTCGTCGGGCTGCTGGCCGGCCGGCGAGTCGACGCCATCGGCAACGCCCTGCAGGAGATCGTCCGGGGCAACGAGGAGATGGCTCAGCAGAGCCGCCTGCGCACCGGCATGCTGCAGCAGATCGAGGCCGAGAAGAACTATCTCCTCTCCGGCTACGGCAAGTACGTCGACGTCCACCGCAAGCTCGCTCACGAGAACGACGATCTCTTGAAGGCGCTGCAGACGTCCGCGGACGGCGACGACGAGAAGGTCACGACGCTGCGCGCGCTCGCCGGCTCCTACAACGAGTACAAGGAGAGCTTCGACCAGGTCCAGCAGATGATCGCCGATCAGAAGACCGACGCGGCCATCTTCCACTCGACGACGCGCTCGGGCGCGATCGCCGAGAAGCTGATCAGCCTCTCGGACGAGCTGCGCGACCGGCACGAGACGCACGACCAGGCCGCGGCGGCGGAGGCGCGCGACGCGGTGCGGAGCGCCCATGTGTTCATGATCTCGCTCTCGATCATCGCGATGGCGCTCGCCATCGCATTCGGCTACCTGACCAGCCGACTCGTCATCCGCCCGGTGCAGGAGACGTGCGCGCTCTTGCAGGACCTCGCCCAGGGCGACGGCGATCTCACCCGGCGCCTGCCCGTCGACCGCGACGACGAGATCGGCCAGATGGCGCGCTGGTTCAACACGTTCGTCGAGAAGCTCCACGGCATCGTCGCGCAGGTGGCCGAATCCGCGGAGTGGACCGGCGCCACGGCCCAGCAGCTCGCGTCGGCCAGCCAGCAGCTCTCGAGCGGCGCGCAGGAGCAGGCCTCGAGCCTCGAGGAGACGGCGGCGAGCCTCGAGCAGATCACCGCCACCGTCAAGCAGAACGCCGACAACGCGCGGCAGGCGAACCAGCTCGCGACCGCGTCGCGCGAGACGGCCGACAAGGGACGCCAGGTCGTGACCTCCGCGGTGGGCGCCATGGGCGCGATCAACCACGCCGCTCGGCAGATCGCCGACATCATCAATGTGATCGACGAGATCGCGTTCCAGACGAACCTCCTGGCGCTCAACGCCGCGGTCGAAGCCGCGCGCGCCGGCGAGCAGGGACGCGGCTTCGCCGTCGTCGCCGCCGAGGTACGCAACCTCGCCCAACGCTCGGCGACGGCCGCCAAGGAGATTAAGGGGCTCATCCAGGACTCCGCCACGAAAGTGGAGACGGGGTCCGGCCTGGTCGACACCTCGGGCCGGACGCTCGAGGAGATCGTCGTCTCCGTGCGACGGGTGACCGACATCATCGCCGAGATCAGCGCCGCCTCGCAGGAGCAGTCGCAGGGCATCGATCAGGTGAACCGCGCCGTCGCGCAGATGGACAACGTCACGCAGGCGACCGCGGCGCAGACCGAGCAAGTGTCGGCGACGGCGCAGTCGCTCGCCGCGCAGGCCGAGCAGCTCCAGGCGCTGGTCGGACGCTTCAAGCTCGACGCGGCCACGCGAGCACGGGCGGTCGAAGCCACCGGACTCGCTCCGGCGACGCCCGAGCTCGCCTCCGCCCTGTCCCCCGCCGTCCCGCCGTCCCGCATGCCGGCGCCGCGGGCGGACGTGAAGGGCTGGGCGGCCAGCCTCGACTCGGACTTCGAGGAGTTCTGAGGACCCCATGGCTCGACTCGATCCGCTCCACAATCTCGGCTCCTCTGCCGCCGACGGCGTCCAGTACCTCACCTTCTCGCTCGGCGCCGAGGAGTACGGCGTCGAGATCCTGAAGGTGCAGGAGATCAAGGGCTACACGACGATCACGCCGATCCCCAGCACGCCGCCCCACGTGAAGGGCGTCATGAACCTGCGCGGCACGATCGTTCCGGTGGTCGACCTGCGCCTGCGGCTCGGGATGCCCGCGGCCGAGTGCACACCGTTCACGGTCATCATCGTGATGGCGGTCGGAACGAAGGTCGTGGGCGCGATCGTCGACAGCGTCTCGGACGTCGTCGACGTACCGCGTGACGACATCCAGACGACGCCCCACTTCGGCAGCGGCGTGGACGTCCGCTACATCGCGGGCATCGCGCAGACGGGCGAGAAGCTGATCGTCCTGCTCGACGTCGACGCCGTGCTGCGCAGCGAGGAGTTGCCCGCCCCGCTCCCCGCCTCGTGATCGGCCGGCCGGATGATGCCCGACGTGCCCACGCAGCCGAGCAGCATGACCGGCCTGGAGTTCCAGGTCTTCCGGGAGCTCGTGCATCGCGAGACGGGCATCGCCCTCGGACCTCACAAGCGCACGCTGCTGGAGGCGCGCCTCACCAGGCGGCTGCGGGCGCTGCGCCTGCCGTCGTTCAGCGCCTACCTGGACGTCCTGCGCCGGCACGACCCGCAGGGCGAGGAGCGCACCCGGTTCGTGAACGCCATCACCACGAACGAAACGGCCTTCTTCCGCGAGCAAGTCCACTTCACGTACCTCGCGTCCGAGTGGCTCCCGGCGCGCCGCGCGTGCGCGACGACGACCGGCGACCGCACGATCCGCATCTGGGCCGCGGCGTGCAGCACGGGCGAAGAGCCGTACTCGATCGCCATGACGATCCTCGCCGGCATGGACACCCTCGCGTGGGACGTGCGGATCCTCGCCTCCGACATCGACACCGACGTGCTCGAGCGCGCCGCCGCGGGCGTCTACACGAACGACGCGGCGGCCGTCGTGCCGACGCCCCTGCTCCATCGCTTCTTCCTGCGCGGGGTCGGGCCGCGCAGCGGGATGGTGCGCATCCGTCCCGAGGTGCGGTCGCTGATCACGTTCCGCCGCATCAACCTGCTCGAGACGCCCTGGCCGATCCGGTCGCGCTTCGACCTCATCTTCTGCCGCAACGTGCTCATGTACTTCGACCGGCCGACCCAGATCCAGCTCGTCACCCGCCTGGCACGGCACCTGGCTCCGGGCGGGCTGCTCGCGTTGGGACACGCCGAGAACCTTCTCGGTCTCGCGACCGACATGCGGCGCGTGACCAGCACCATCTACCGGCACGCCGAGGCGCCTGCCGCATGAGGCGCCTCACGGAGACGTCATGCCATCAACCATCCTGATCGTCGACGATTCGACCACGATGCGCGCCATGGTACGGCGCGCGCTCGAAGAGGACCGCCACCAGGTGCTGGAGGCCTCGCACGGCGCGGCGGCGCTCGCCGCGCTCGAGCAGGCGAATGCCGACCTCGTCATCACCGACCTCTTGATGCCCGGCATGGACGGCCTCGCCTTGACGCGTGCCCTGCGCGCGAGCGAGCGCTTCCGCGCCCTGCCGATCCTGGTCCTGACGACCGAAGGCGCTGGCTCGATGAAAGAGCAAGGCCGCGCCGCGGGCGCGACCGGATGGCTCGTGAAGCCCTTCCAACCCGACGTCCTCCGGCAGACGGTCCGGCGCGTCCTCGAGCAACGCGCGTGACGTACGAGAAGATCATCACGCTGCACGTGGGCGGCGTCCACGCGTCGGCCGAGCCGACGGTCATCAAGACGCTGCTCGGATCGTGCATCGCCGTCTGCCTGTGGGATCCGCGGGCCCGGATCGGCGGCATGAATCACTTCATGCTGCCCGAGGGGGGCGGCGACGGCTCGCTCGAAGACGCGACCCGCTTCGGCGTGCATGCCATGGACCGCCTGATCGGCGAGATGCTGAAGCTGGGCGCGGAGCCGCGCCGGTTCGCCGTGAAGGTCTTCGGCGGCGCAAGCGTGCTCGCACTGAAGGGTGCGACGAGCGTCCCGCAAGCCAACGTGGAGTTCGTCCGGACCTTCCTCGCCCGCGAGGGCTTCCACCTCGCCGCCAAGAGCGTCGGCGGGACGTATCCCCGGCAGGTCCACTTCTTCACCGAATCGGGCAAGGCGCTGGTGCGCCGGGTGATCGGGCCCCAGGTCGAAGCCGCGCTCCTCGCGCAGGAGCAGCGCCGGCGGCAGCGGCCGCCATTCGGCGACGTGACCCTCTTCTGAGGCCGGACGGGATGGCGCGCAAGATCAAAGTCCTCATCGTCGACGACTCGGCGGTCGTGCGGCAGATCCTCGCCAGCTCGCTCGCGCGCGATCCCGGGATCGAGGTGGCGGGAACGGCCCCGGATCCGTACATCGCCTGGGAGAAGATCCGTGCGCTCAGCCCGGACGTGCTCACGCTCGACGTCGAGATGCCGCGCATGGACGGCCTGGCGTTCCTGCAGATGCTCATGCGCCGCCATCCGATGCCGGTCGTCATGGTCTCGTCCCTGACGGAAGCCGGCTGCGCGACGACGTTGCGCGCGCTCGAGCTCGGGGCCGTCGACTTCGTCACCAAGCCCATGACGTCGATCGCCGAGCGGCTGCCGGAGCTGGCGCGCGAGCTGATCGAGAAGGTCCGCGCCGCGTCGACCGCGCGCGTACGCCTCCCCTCGGCGTCCCCGAGCCCGGTGCCGGTCGCGTCGCCCGCGCTGCCGCGCACCACCAGCCGGATCATCGCGATCGGCGCGTCGACCGGCGGGACGGAGGCGCTACGCGAATTCCTCGTCGCGCTCCCCGCGGACGCCCCGGGTGTGGTGATCGTGCAGCACATGCCCGAGAAGTTCACGCACGCCTTCGCCGAGCGTCTCGACCGCCTCTGCCGCGTGAGCGTGAAGGAGGCCGAGGACGGCGATCGCCCGCTGGCCGGCCACGTCCTCATCGCGCCGGGCAACCAGCACATGCGGCTCGCGCGCGACGGCGCGACGTATCGCGTCCGGCTCGGCATGGAGGCACTGGTCAATCGCCATCGCCCGTCGGTCGACGTGCTGTTCCAGTCCTGCGCAGAGGTCGGCGGCGGCAACGTCGTCGGCGTCATCATGACCGGCATGGGCGACGACGGAGCCCGTGGGTTGCTCGCGATGCGGCGCGCCGGAGCACGAACGTTCGCCCAGGACGAGGCCAGCTGCGTCGTGTTCGGCATGCCGCGCACCGCGATCGAGATCGGGGCCGCGGAACGCGTCCTGCCCCTCGCCCGTCTCGCGGAGGCGGCGCTTCTCAGCTGTCACGACGCGCATGGGCCGGGCCGTGCAGGCGCGCCCGATCCGGCGGGTCCGACGGCGGGTCTGTCAGCGAAATGACACGCGTCACGCGGCGCCTCGGCTTCTCACTCGGGTATGCCGACACTATTCTGTGAACGTGGTGGAGGAGTCTGCGCTGTCGGCGTCGACCGTCGAATCGATGCATTCCGGAACCTCGCGTAGCGATCCTGCCGGGTCGGCGGGACGCGGCCATGTGCCCGTCGCGCCGGGCGATCGCTCCCCCGTCGACGCGCTCGCGCTGAGCGCGCTCGCTGCGATTCGCGACGTGAGCATGGAAGTCGCCCGCCTCCTGTGCGCGACCGCGACGCGCGTGACCGACGGCACTCCGGTGGCCCCGCTCGTCCGGGCACTGCTGGGCGACGTCCGCGCGTCGCTCGAGGGCCACGCAACACCGCCCGACGTCTCCGCGTGGGCGGCGCGCGTCGCCGACGCCGAGCAGGCACTCGCCCTCGCCGTGCAGCGCGCGACACAGCTCGAGGAACGCCACGAGCGGACCGTGCTCGAGCTGCGCGAAGCCGGCGATCGCGAGCGTGCGCTGCGGGGCGAGCTCGCCGCGACACTGGAGCGCACGTGCGCCGAGCGCGAGTCCATCTCGCGCCGCGCCGACGAGCTGGCCGCCATCGCCGAGGAGAAGCGCGCCGCGGCCGCGCGCGAGGCGGAGGCCGCGCGCGCCCAGCTCGCCACCATCCAGCAGGCGTCGCTCGCGCAACGCAACGAGCTCTCGCTGGCCCGCAGCGACACGGCGCGCCTCGGCGCCATCGCCGAGGAGGCGCAGCAGGCCCGCACGAAGCTCGAGGACGAGGCGCAGGGGCTGCGGGCGCGCCTCTCCGAGGCCCAGGACAAGGCGCGCACCCTCGAGATCGATGTCGCGCGCGCCGCGGAAGAGCGCCGGCGCGCCGAGCGGGCTGCACAGGGCGAGCAGGCCGAGCGCGAGGCGCGATCGCAGGAGCAGCTGTCGGAGCTCCGCCTCGAGCACGGGCGCGAGCGCGACCGGGCCCAGGTGCTGGCCGAGCAGCTCGAGCGGCAGCGGGTCGAGACCGAGTCGAACGAGCGCCGCGAGCTGCGCCTGCGCGAGGAGCTGCGCGAGGTTACGGCTCGCGCCGAGGCCGACCGCGAAGAGACCGTCCGGCGCGCGCAGGAGATGGTCCAGGTGGCGGAGCGTGCCCGCGCCGCAGCGAACGCCGAGCTGGAGGCGATTCGCTCGGCGCTCTCGAACGACAAGGCGCGTCTCCACCAGATCCAGGCCGAGCACGTGCGCGCCGAGCAGGGCGTCGCCGAGCGCGAGGCCGCGCTCTCGAGCGCCCAGGGCATCATCCGGCAGCTCGAGGCGAGCCGGGCGGCGGCCGCCGCCGAGGCCGAGACCGCCCGCGCGCAGCTCGCGGAGACCGAGAGCAAGCTCTGGGCGCTCCAACACGAGCTGCGCCTGGCGCAACGCCAGCTCGACAAGCTGTGCACGGCGCACGACGACCTCGTCGAGGACCACGCCCGCACCTCCGCGCTCCTCGACGGTGCGCACGCGACCGAGACCAACCTGTGGGCGCAGACCGACGGTCTCCGCGGCCAGATCCGGTCCCTCGAGACCGAGCGTGCGCGCCTGCTCGACATCGAGCGCAAGTACCAGGAGTCGGGGGGGCAGCACGCGGACGCCTCGGAGCGCGTCACGAAGCTCGAGGCCGAGCTCGAGGGCCTGCGGCGGTGGGTTCGGACCGTCGAGGACGAGGTCGCGCAGAGCACCGCGTCGCTCGAGCAGTCGGCCCTCCGGGAGCGACGACTGCAGGAGGCGCTCGCCGCCACCGAGGCGAGCATGCGCGAGCACGAGGGAACCCTCCGCGAAGCGCGGGCGATGGCCGATGCCGCCGAGCGCGAGCGCGCGACGGCCGCCGCCGAGCTGGAGGCGCTGCGCACGGCGATGGCGTCGGCGCAGCGGGTCGTGCTCGAGGCCGAGGCGGAGACGCGCGTGGCGCGCGCCGAGGCCGAGCGCCTCGCCGTCGCGCAGGAAGCGACGCTGGCGGAGCAAAAGCGCATGCAGGAGGGTCTCGCCGACGCCAAGCCGCGCACCGAGGCGGCGCCCGCGCCATCTGCGGCCCAGCCGGCGGCTCGCACCGCGCCGGTGAAGCCCGCGGCCCCGGTGTCGCTCGAAGGCAAGACGCTCGTCGTGCTGGACGCCGGCGCCGAGTGGCCTGCCGTGTCGAGCGGAACCGAGGTGCGCGTCATCACGCCCGGCGACTCCGTCGCGAGTGAGATGGCGAGCATCGAGGCGGGGGCCTGCATCGTCAACGTCGCGCGCGCCGACGCGCTCACCTCCGCGGTCGCGCTCCGGACGGGCGGCGTCCCGGTGCCGTTCTGGGCAGTCGTGGTGGCGAACGACGGTGACCGGGGGATCTGGCTGGGACCGATCGACATCCTCATTCGACCGATCGAAGCCGAGGCCGTCCGCGCGCAGTGCACGATGATCGCGCCGAAGAGCGCCCGCATTCTCGCCGTCGGCTCCGACAGCGCGACCTTCATCCCGCTGCGGCAGGGCCTCATGAAGGCGGGCATGTCGGTCTCGATCGCGTGGGACCTGAAGCAAGCGAGCGAGCTGATCGACATCGTGCACCCGCACGTCGTCGTGCTCGATCTGGGGCTGCCCGCGCGGCGCGCCGCGGGGTTCGTCACCGAGCTGTCGCGCGTCCAGGCCCCGCCGGCGCTCGTCGTGATCCCCGGCCCCGCCGAAACGCTCACCGCGTTCAGCAACGCGATCGTCTCGCACATCCCGGCCGAGGGAGCGCGCACGCGCGCGAACCTGCTGCGCCGAGCGACCGACGCCGCGACCAAGCCGGCCGGCGCCGCCTGAGCTCGCCTTGTCACCGCGGCGGGGCATTGGCTATAGGCGCCACGTGGCCGCGGACGATCCTGGCTCGGGCGACGATCTGCAGCTCGAGCACGCGGAGATCCCCGACACACCGCTCGTGTGTGCCGGCTGCGGCGTCCCGATCGGCGAGACCTACTTCGAGGTGAACGGTCGGGTCGTGTGCCCGTCGTGCCAAGGCCGCATCGTGGGCGCGCGTGCGGAAGGATCCGGCGTCGGTCGCCTCGTCGTGGCCACGCTGCTCGGCGTGGGCGCGGCCGCGGTCGGCGCGATCGTGTGGTACGGCATTCGCGAGGTGACGGGCTACGAGGTCGGGCTCGTCGCCATCGGCGTGGGTCTGCTGGTCGGCGTCGCGGTCCAGCGCGGCTCGGGAGGCCGAGGCGGCGTACCGTACCAGATCCTCGCCGTCGTCCTCACATATCTCTCCATCGTCTCGGCGAGTGCGCCGTACGTCTGGCAGGGGATCCGCATCGGCGTCGCGCGCCAGATCGACGCGCGGAAGGCGGGCCAGACGCCGGACGCGGCCGCGGCGCAGGCGGAGACGCCGCCGAGCGCCGATGCCGAGGCGATGGCGAACGAGTTCATGCACCACCTTCCCGCTTCGGCATGGCTCACGATGGGGGCGATCGTGCTCGGCTCGCCGTTCATGGGTGGCTTCACGAACGCCATCGGCTGGCTGATCATCTTCTTCGGACTCCAGCAGGCGTGGCGACTCACCCGCAGAGCGCCGCTCAAGGTCGCGGGCCCGTTCACGCTCTCGACGCGCCCTGCAAGCGGCGCGACGTGAGCACGCCCGCCGACGCGGCGGGTACGATCTGCGCCGGGTGCGGAGCGCAGCTGGGCCCGTCGATGCTCGCGTGTCCCGCGTGCCGGCGGCTCGTCCATGCGGCGCGCCTGCAGGAGCTCGCCACCACCGGGCGCGAGGCGACCGAGCGCGGGGACGCCGGTGCCGCGCTCGCCGCTTGGCGGGAGGCACACGACCTGCTCCCGCCGCAGGCGCGCCAGCGGGCCGTCGTGGCGGAGCGCATCGCGGCGCTGAGCGCCACCGTCGGCAGCGCGCCGGCCGCGCGGCCGCGCACGCCCTGGGCCTGGATCGTATTCGCGATCGCCGCGGTCGCAGGCAAGGGTAAGCTCCTGCTCGCCGGCCTCACCAAGGCAACCACCGTCCTCTCCATGCTGCTCGCGTTCGGCGTCTACTGGACGCAGTGGGGCTGGCGCTTCGCCGCCGGCTTCGTGCTCTCGATCTTCGTGCACGAGATGGGTCACGTGGCCGCGCTGCGCCGCTACGGCATCGCCGCCACCGCGCCGATGTTCCTTCCCGGCATCGGCGCGGTCGTCCGCTTCCGTCAGGGCATGGCACCCGTCGAGGAAGCACGAATCGGGCTCGCGGGCCCCGTGTGGGGCGGCGTCGGCGCCGCCCTCACCTACGCGGTCGCGGTCGCGACGTCTTCACCGCTCGGGCTCGCCATCGCCCACACGGCAGCCTGGGTCAACCTCTTCAACCTCCTCCCGATCGTGCCGCTCGACGGCGGCCGTGGCTTCCAGGCGCTCGATCGCGCGCAGCGGATCGCGATGGTGGTCGTGATCGTCGGCGCGTACTGGGCGACGGGCAACGGCCTGCTCGTCCTGCTGGTGCTCGGCGGCATCTACCGTCTCGTCGGACCGCCGGGACCCGGCGACGAGCGCGCGGCGATCGAGTACGCCGCACTCGTCGTCGGGCTCGCCATCCTGGCCCACGCGGCGGGGCTGAATGCGGGTTCGGCGCCCTGATCCGCTTCAGCGGGTCGCGCGGAGGATCACGACCGGGTACGCCGCGTGGATCTCGTCGCCGGCGCGATGGGCCCCGAGCCCGAGCGCGTCGTCGTCTACCGACGCGACGTAGGCGGCGCGGATCGTCTCCACGTCCTCGGGGCGCGGAAACGAGCGGTGGAGCAGGCCCTCCAGCTCGAACTTCAGCTTGTAGAAGGTCGCCGAAGGCGCCGGGAGCCCGGCCGCCGGGAAGAGATCCTCCAGCTCGGCCAGTGTGAGCGCGCGCGCGTGCGACGGATCGCGCAGCATCTCGATGCGATGGAACGCCGCCGCCTTCTTCGGATCGTGCGAGGCGGTGAGATCGCAGACGACGACCCGTCCTCCGGGCCGACACACGCGGCGCATCTCCGCCAGCACTGCACCCGGATCCTGGAAGTGGTGGAAGGCGAAGCGCGAGACGACCAGTGAGAACGCGCCGTCGACGAACGGCAGCGCGTACACGTCGCCGCTCTCGAACGTCACATTCGTGAGGCCGGCCGTCACCTCGCGCGCCCGATCGAGCATCGCCGGCGTCACGTCGATGCCGGTCGCGCGCGCGGCGACACGCGCGAACGCGGCGACGACGAGCCCCGGCCCGCACGCGACGTCGAGCACGGCATCCTCCGACCCTGCGCCGCTGGCCTCGACCAGGAGCGCGAGCGCCCGCTCGTCCTTGATGCCGGGCGCGTTCGAGAACGGCACGGCCTGGCGGGTGAACTGGTCGACGATGCGGTCGCGGTGCGACGACATGCCGTAGCAGCCTAGCACGACGGCGACCCTTGACCGCCAGGCGGCCGCGCGCAACCGTGCGCGCCCATGCGCGTGGCAGGTGTGGTCGTCGGACTCGTCGTGGCGGCGGGGATCGCCGCCGCCGCATCGAAGGCGGCAGCGCCCGGAATTCGCTTCACGCCGCAGGGAACCGTGAAGCGCGTGCGGCAGGTGGTCGCCGTCTTTCCCGAAGCGATGGCGGCGCTCGGCGATCCCCGGCCGGTGGCGGATCCGTTCCAGGTCGACTGCGCGGCGGCGGGAACGGGGCGCTGGGTCGACACGCGCACGTGGGCCTACGACTTCGACCGCGACCTGCCCTCGGGGGTCCAGTGCCGCTTCCGCCTGGCGCCAGGCGTGCAGTCGCTCGCAGGCCGGCCGATCGTCGACGCCGCCACCTACGAGTTCTCGACCGGCGGTCCCGCCATCCGTACCGAGGAGCCGTCCGACGACGGCACGATCCTCGAAGATCAGGTGTTCCTGCTCGCCCTCGACGGGCAAGCCGAGGAGGCGTCGGTCGAGGCGCAGGCGTACTTCGTCGTCGAGGGTCTCCCGGAGCGCATTCCGCTGCGCGTCCTGCCGGCCGCTGACCGCGACGCCGTCATCCGGAGCGTCGCGTACTGGGACAAGAGCGCGCCGTCCATCGCCGTCCAAGCCGACCGGCGATTCCCGAACGCCACCAAGGTCCACCTTCGATGGGAGGCGGGCATCCGTTCGCCGAGTGGCGTCGCGACCCGCGAGCCGCAGGTCCTCGACTTCACCGTCCGCGACGCGTTCTCGGCCGAGGTCGTGTGCGATCACGAGACCTCGCACGGCGGCTGCATTCCCCTGACGCCGATCCTGGTGCGCTTCACGGCGCCGGTCGCCTGGGACCTCGCGAAGACGATCGCGATCGTGGGCCCCGACGGACGGCGGTGGTCGCCCGAACGGACCGCGGTGGTCGTGCCCACCGTGCATCGTGTCCGGTTCATGGCGCCCTTCCCGCCCAAGAGCGAGCTGCGGATCGAGCTGCCGCCGGGTCTCGTCGACGAGGAGGGCCGAGCGCTCGAGGGCGCCGGCGCGCTCGCCCAGCCGATCCACACCGACGGCTACCCGCCGCTGGCGAAGTTCGCGGGCCGCTTCGGCATCATCGAAGCGAAGGCCGATCCTGCGCTGCCGGTGACGGTACGGAACCTCGAGCCCGACGCGGGCGCGAGCATCGCGCAGATCCGCGGGGTCGTGGCGCGCATCCCCGCCGACGACGTTCCCACGATGCTCGGCTGGCTGCGACGGGTCGGCGGCGCGCAGCGCGACCGGTCGGTGTTCGCGTCCGCAACGCCCGCGCCGCAGCGCACGTCGTTCACGCTCCCGCAGGCGAAGGAGAAGGACGCCTTCGAGGTGATCGGCATCCCGCTCACCCAGCCGGGGCTCTACGTCGTCGAGCTCGCGAGCACGCGCCTCGGAACGGCGCTTCTCGAGAAGCCGGCGCCCCTGTACGTGCCGACCGCCGCGCTCGTCACGGACCTCGGCGTGCACTTCAAGTGGGGACGCGAGCGCTCGCTCGTGTGGGTGACGTCGCTCGAGACCGGCACGCCGGTCGTGGGCGCGCGCGTGCGCGTCGCCGACTGCCGCGGCACGGTGCACGCGACCGGCACCAGCGACGCCCAGGGCCTCGTGTGGACGGGCGCGCTGCCATCGGCGAGCGACCTCCCCGCCTGCAACGACCCCGCGCAGGAGAGCGACGACGCCTACACCGACGGCCGCGAGATCGAAGCGCTCTCGAGCCTCGCCGGCGGGCTCCTCGTCGTCGCCGAGACGGACGACGACGTGGGCTTCGTGCACTCGTCGTGGACGCGCGGGATCGAGCCCTGGCGCTTCCGGCTGCCCGAGCGGGGCTGGAGCGGTCCCGTCGCCGCGCACACGGTGCTCGACCGGACGCTCTTCCGCGCCGGCGAGACGGTGCACATGAAGCACATCCTGCGCCGCCCATCGCTGGCGGGGTTCGAGCCCGTGCCGGCGGCCGAGCGCCCGACGAAGGTCATCGTCCGTCACGAGGGGAGCGACGAGCGCTACGAGCTCGGCGTCGCGTGGAGCGAGACCGGGGCGGCCGAAACGACGTGGGACATCCCGCCGTTCGCGAAGCTCGGCACGTACGAGATCGTGCTCGCGACGGCGTCGCCGCCGGATGAGCCCTGGCGCCGCAGCGAATGGACGAGCGGGGGGTTCCGCGTCGAGGAGTTCCGTGTGCCGCTCATGCGCGGCACGCTGCGGTTGCCGACCGAGCCGCCGCTCGGCGGCAGCGTCGTCGCCGCCGACGTCGCGGTGCAGTACCTCGCCGGCGGTCCCGCGGGGAACCTTCCGGTCGTTCTGCGCGCCGAGACGCGCCCGGAGCCCTACGACACGCCGGACCGCCTGGCCGGCTACACCTTCTCGAACGGCCCCGTTCGTGAGGAGACCACGCGCGGCGGCGCCGACTACGACGAGGACGGCGACGACCGCGAGGACGCGAGCAAGCCCATGCTGCTCGGCCGTCGCGAGGTGACGCTCGACGCTGCGGGGACGGCGCGCATCGAGCTCCCGAGCCTTCCCCCGACCGACGTCCCCCGGCGGCTCACGACCGAGCTCGAATTCCGCGATCCGAACGGCGAGGTGCAAACGGCGTCGGCGCGCACCACGGTCTGGCCGGCTCGCGTCTGCGCGGGCATCAAGGCGCGCGATTGGGCCAAGACGCGCGGCGACCTCCGCGCCCAGGTCGTCGTGCTCGATCTCCAGGGCCGCCCGGCGGGCAACGTGCCCGTCCGCGTCACCGCCTTCGAAGAGAAGATCTACTCGACGCGGAAGCGCGTCATCGGCGGCTTCTACGCCTACGAGCACGTGCGTGAGGTGCGCCGCGTCGGCGAGCTCTGCCACGGCACGACGAGCGCCGGCGGCCACTTCAAGTGCGAGGGCCGCCCGAGCGTCGAGGGCGAGATCGTGCTGCAGGTCGAAGCGACCGACCGCGACGGACGAACGAGCACCGCCAACACGCACGCGTGGGTCGGGCGCGGCGACGAGTTCTGGTTCGCCGCCGACGACCACGACCGCATGGACGTGCTGGCCGAGCAGCGCCGCTACGAGCCGGGCGAGACGGCGCGGCTCCAGGTGCGGACGCCGTTCCGCCAGGCGACGGCGCTCGTGACGCTCGAGCGCGAGGGGGTGCTCGACGCCCGTGTCGTTCCACTCGACGCGACCGATCCCGTCGTCGACGTGCCGATCCGCGACACCTATGCGCCCAACATGTTCGTATCGGTGCTCGCGGTGCGCGGTCGCGTCGGCGACCCACAGCCGACGGCGATGGTCGACCTCGGGCGTCCGACCTTCAAGCTCGGGATCGCCGAGCTGCGCGTCGGCTGGCGCGCCCACGAGCTGCAGGTGCGCGTCGAGCCGGATCGCGAGGTCTACCGCGTGCGCGACCGCGCCACCGTGCGCGTCGCCGTGCGAACGCCCGACGGCGCGCCGCCGCCGCCCGGCAGTGAGGTCGCGATGGCGGCGGTGGACGAGGGGCTGCTCGAGCTGTCGCCGAACCGGAGCTGGAACCTGCTCGACGCCATGATGTCGCTGCGCGGCTACACCGTCACGACGGCGACGGCCGCGATGCAGGTGGTGGGCAAGCGCCACTTCGGGCGCAAGGCGCTGCCCTCGGGCGGTGGCGGCGGCCGGCAGGCGACGCGCGAGCTGTTCGACACGCTGCTCCTGTGGCGTGCGAGCGTACCGCTCGACACCGACGGCCGCGCGACGGTCGAGATCCCCCTCAACGACTCCCTCACGAGCTTCCGCATCGTCGCGGTCGCGACCGGCGGGCTCGGAACGTTCGGGACCGGCGCCGCATCGATCCGCGCCTCGCAGGACCTGATGCTGTTCTCCGGCCTGCCGCCGGTCGTCCGTGACGGCGATCGGTTCCGCGCCGAGCTCACGGTGCGCAACGCGACGACGCGGCCGATGGCCGTCGAGGTGCGGGCGACCGCGCCGGCCCTTGCGGCGCCCCTCGGTCCGCAGTCGCTGCCGCTCGCTCCCGGCGAGGGACGCGTCGTCGGCTGGGACGTCACGGTGCCGGCGTCGGACACGCCGCTCGCGTACACGTTCGAAGCCGGCGAGGCGGGCGGGCCGCAGGACCGCCTGGCGGTGACGCAGCAGGTACGCCCGGCCGTGCCCGAGCGTACGCTCGCCGCGACCCTGCTCCAGCTCGCGGGCAGCGCGAGCGTGCCCGTCGCGCGGCCCGCCGACGCGCTGCCCGATCGCGGCGGCATCGACGTCACGCTGTCGCCCTCGCTCGGCGTCGGGCTCGACGGCGCGCGCGACTGGATGCGGCGCTATCCCTACGGATGCCTCGAGCAACGCGTCTCGCGCGCCGTCGCGCTCGGCGACGCGCGTGTGCGCGACGATGTCGTCGGTGCGCTGCCGAGCTACCTCGACGGCGCCGGCCTCCTGAAGTTCTTCCCGACCACGCAGAACGGCAGCGAGGTCCTGACGGCGTACGTGCTGTCGATCGCACGCGCGGCGGGCTGGACGCTCCCGCCGGGCGTCGTCGACCGCACGACTGCGGGTCTCGCCTCCTTCGTCGACGGACGCCTGCGGCCGGACGGTACGATGCGAGCCGCCGATCTCGTGCTGCGCAAGCTGGCCGCCGTCGCCGCGCTCGCCGCCTGGGGCAAGGCCGAGGCGCGATCGCTCGGCGGCATCGTCGTCGATCCCAATCTGTGGCCCACATCGGCCGTCCTCGACTGGTGGGCGATCTTGCGCGCGCTGCCGGCGATCCCGAATCGGGACGCCCGTCTCCGCGACGTCGAGCAGATCCTGCGCGGCCGGCTCGACCTCTCGGGAACGACCCTGCGCTTCTCGGGCCCGGGGAACCACGAGCTCTGGTGGCTCCTCGTGAGCCCCGAGACGAACGGGGCACGCCTGCTGCTCCTCGCGCAGACCGAGCCCGCCTGGCACGACGACCTGCCGCGGATCGTCCGCGGGCTCCTCGCGCTCCAGCAGCGCGGCTCGTGGTCGACCACGACGGCCAACGCCTGGGGCACCGTCGCCGTCGACGCGTTCATCAAGGCGTTCGAATCCGAGCCCGTCGCGGGGCGTACCACCGTGTCGCTCGGCCCGGAGACGCGCGTGTACGGCTGGGACGGCGCACCGGACGGCGGGACGCTCCGCTTCCCGTGGTCGCCGGCCGACACGCTCGCGCTGCTGCAAGCGGGCAGCGGCAAGCCCTGGGCGATCGTTCAGGCGCGCGCCGCACTCCCCCTGACCGCACCGCTCGCCAACGGCTACCGCGTGACGAAGACCGTGACGCCGCTCGATCACGGGCCGGGGCCGCTGCGCCGCGGCGATCGCGTGCGAGTGCGGCTCGACGTCGACGCGGAAGCCGACATGGGATGGGTGGTGGTGAACGACCCCGTTCCGGCCGGCACGTCGCACATCCGGACCGATCCCCCGGCCGACGATCCGGCGTCGTCCTTCGCCCCGCCGACGTTCGCCGAGCGTGGCTTCGACTCGTTCCGCGCCTATTTCGCGTACGTCTCGAAGGGCGCGCTCCGTGTCGAGTACACGATCCGGCTGAACCAGGCGGGACGCTTCCAGCTTCCTCCGACGCGGGTCGAAGCGCTGTATGCCCCCGAGGTCTTCGGGGAGCTGCCGAACGCGCCGGTCGAGGTCGAGTAGCCGTGCGATACATCCTCGCCTGCACCCTCGCGATCAGCGCGCTCGCCGCGACGGCGCGATTCACTCGCCCGGTCGCGCCGGCGTTCGAAGCCGTGCGCCGTGCGACGCGCGCCTCGGATGCCCAGCTCCTCGATCGTCACGGCGCCGTCCTCTCCGAGCGGCGGACCGACGCGAGCCGTCGCCGCTTCGCCTGGACGCCCCTCGGAGCCGTCTCGCCCGCCGTCCGCGACACGATCATTTCGAGCGAGGATCGCCGCTTCGCTCGCCACCGCGGCGTCGACCTGCTCGCGCTCGCCGGGGCAGCACGCGATCGCGTCGTCTCGGGGGCCTCGCGCGGCGCCAGCACCATCACGATGCAGCTCGCGGGCATGCTCGATCCCGCGCTGCGACGTCGCCACGGCGTGCGCACGCTCGCGCAGAAGTGGCGCCAGATGCGGCTCGCCTGGGCGATCGAGCGCTGCTGGTCGAAGGACGAGATCCTGGAGGCGTACTTGAACCTCGCTCCGGTGCGCGGCGAGGTCGAGGGCATCGGGGCCGCCTCGCGCGTCCTGTTCCAGAAGACGCCCGACGCCCTCGATCCGGTCGACGCGGCGGTGCTGGCCGCGCTGCTCGTGACACCGTCGGCTGCCGAGCCGGCCGTCGCCCGTCGTGCACACCTGGCGCTGGTACGTGCCGGCGAGGATCCCGGCGCGCTCCGGCTCGAGGACGCCGTGCGGACGGCGCTCGCTGCCGGCGGCGCGACGGGTCGCACGGTTGCGCTGGCGCCCCACGTGGCGCGACGCCTGGTCGCCGGCGCGTCGCGCGCGTGCACGCTCGACACGGACGTGCAGACGCTCGCTCGCGAGGCGCTCCGCCGCCAGCTCGTGCCGCTGCGCGATGCGAACGTCGAGGACGGCGCGATCCTCGTCGCCGACAACGCGAGCGGCGACGTGCTCGCGTACGTCGGCTCGAGCGGCGATCTGTCGCGCGCGCGCTTCGTCGACGGCGTGGTCGCACGGCGGCAGGCGGGCTCGACGCTGAAGCCGTTCCTCTACGCGCTCGCGATCGAGCGGGAGATCCTCACCGCGGCGGCGCTCGTCGACGACGCGCCGCTCGAGATCGCCGCGCCGGACGGCCTCTACCGTCCGCGCAACTACGACGACCGTTATCGGGGCCCGGTCTCGGTGCGGACGGCGCTCGCGTCCTCCCTCAACGTGCCCGCCGTCCGAACGCTCGGCCTGGTGGGTGCGGGCGCCTTCGTCGATCGCCTGCGCGATCTCGGCCTTGCGGGGCTCACGCGATCGGGCGCCTTCTATGGCCCGTCGCTGGCGCTAGGATCGGCCGACGTCACGCTCTGGGAGCTCGTGAACGCCTATCGGACGCTCGCGAACGGCGGCCGCGCGTCCCGTCTCCGGCTGGCGAGCGACGATCCACAGGACGTGCCGCGTCCGATCGTCGCGCCGTCGGCTGCGTTCATCGTGGGCGAGATCCTCGCCGACCGCGAGAGCCGGAGCGCGACGTTCGGCCTCGAGAACGTGCTGGCGACGCGCTCGTGGACGGCGGTCAAGACGGGCACGAGCAAGGACATGCGCGACAACTGGTGCGTCGGGTTCTCCACCCGCTACACGGTCGGCGTGTGGGTCGGGAATTTCAACGGCGAGCCCATGCGCGACGTGAGCGGCGTCACCGGCGCGGCCCCGATCTGGCGCGAGATCATGGCGGCGCTCGAGGGCGACGCCGCCGCACCCGAGCCGCCACCCGACGTCGTCCGCGCCGCCGTGTCCTTCGACGGTGGTGTCGAACCGCCGCGCACCGAGTGGTTCGCGCGCGGCACCGCGCCCCGTGCGCCGATCGCCCGCGCGCCGGCATCGCCCCGCATCCTCGCGCCCGCGAGCGGCACCATCGTCGCCGTCGATCCCGACATCCCGGCCGGCCATCAGCGGCTCGCGTTCGAAGCGCCGCGCGACACGATCGACGCCGTGTGGGTGCTCGATGGCCAGGCGCTCGGCCCCGCGTCCGGCATCCGGCTGTGGCCGCCGCAGCCGGGTCGACACCGTCTCGCGCTCCAGGCGACCGACGGCCGCGAGCTCGATCGGGTGGCGTTCGAGGTGCGCGGCCGGGCCATGCGATGAGCGACCTCCCGTGAGCCTCACCACCGACCCCGAGCGTCTGCTCGCCGAGCGGCACGCTTCGTACGACCGCTTCATCCGCTGGGTGCGCTACCCGCAGGGGTTGCGCTCGGCGTTCCTCGCCTCCCCGCTCCTGCGCCCTGGGCTTCGGATCCTCGACGCCGGCTGCGGGACCGGTGCGCTGACGCTCGCCGTCCGCGAGGCGCTGGTACGCCGCGCGTTCTCCGCCGCGGCGCTCAACGCCTTCGATCTGACGCCTGCGATGCTGGATCACTTCCGCGAGCGGCTCCGCCGTCGCGGCATCGACGACGTCCAGCTGACACAGGCGAACGTCCTGGATCTGGACGCCCTTCCGCCGGGCTGGACCGACTACGACCTCGTCGTATCGGCGTCGATGCTCGAGTACGTGCCACGCGACCGCTTCATGGAGGCGCTGCGCGGCCTGCGGGCGCGTGTTCGCGAGGGCGGGCACTTCATCCTCTTCATGACGCGTCGGAATCCGCTCACCCGATTCCTCGTCGGACGCTGGTGGGCGTCGAACCTCTACACGGAGCACGAGCTCCGCGCAGCGTTCGAGGCGGCTGGCTTCTCGAGGATCGCCTTCCGCCACTTTCCGCTCGGAGGCCTTCACCTCACGGTGTGGGGACACATCGTCGAGGCGCGCCGCTGACGCCCGTCAGCACGCCACCGCGCTGATCGCCGGCGGTCGCGCGAGCAGGTGCTCGGCGGCGCCGCCGGCATCGATCGCTGCCGCATCCGCCTCCGCCCGCTGCCGCAGCGCTGCGACGTCGACGCCTCGCACGACGTCAGGGAACGCACACAGCTTCTCCGCTCCGAGCGACAGCATGCGCGACGCACCGACGTTGCCCGAGGCGAGCTTGTGGTAGCCGACGGCCACCTGGATGAGGGCCACGAGGAGGTCCCAGCGCTCGTCCTCCTCGACCTCGTCGAGGCACTCCTCCCACGCCTCGTGGGCCTCGAAGTATTCCCCCGCGTTGAAGAGGCGCACGCCCTCGGCGAACCCGGGCGGGAACGCGGCCGCGCTCATTCGTAGACGACGACGCTGCGGATCGCCTCGCCGCGGTGCATGAGGTCGAAGGCCTCGTTGATGCGCGCGAGCGGCATGGTGGCCGTCACCAGCTCGTCGATCTTGATGCGCCCGTTCATGTAACGGTCGACGTAGCCGGGGAGCTGTGTGCGACCGCGCGTCCCGCCGAAGGCCCCGCCGCGCCAGACGCGTCCCGTGACGAGGAGGAACGGGCGCGCGTGGATCTCCTCGCCCGCGCCGGCGACCCCGATGATCACGCACTCGCCCCAGCCCTTGTGACACGACTGGAGCGCCTGCCCCATGACGTCGACGTGGCCGATGCACTCGAACGCGTAGTCGACGCCACCACCCGTCATCTCGACCAGCGCTGCGGCGACGTCGCCCACGGTCGTCGGGTCGACGGTGTCGGTTGCGCCGAGCTGGCGCGCGAGCGGGAACTTCTTCGGGTTCGTGTCGACGCCGATGATCCGCTCGGCGCCCGCCATGACGGCGCCCTGGATGACCGAGAGGCCGACCCCGCCGAGGCCGAACACCGCGACGCTCGCGCCCGCCTCGACCTTGGCGACGTTCAGGACCGAGCCGATACCGGTCGTGATGCCGCAGCCGAGGAGGCACACCGTGGCGAGGGGCGCGTCCTTGCGGATCTTCGCGAGCGCGATCTCCGGCACGACGGTGTAGCGCGCAAAGGTCGACGTGCCCATGTAGTGGTGGAGCTTCTTCCCCTTGTGGGCGAGGCGGCTCGTGCCATCGGACATCACCCCCTGGCCCTGCGTCGCGAGGATCGCGCTGCAGAGGTTCGTCTTCCGCGACAGGCAGAACTTACATTGCCGGCACTCGGGGATGTACAGCGGGATCACGTGGTCGCCGACCGCGATCGAGGTGACGCCCGGTCCGACCTCCTCGACGACGCCGGCACCCTCGTGCCCGAGCACGGCGGGAAAGAGGCCCGACGGATCGCGCCCGCTCATCGTGTAGGCGTCGGTGTGACAGATCCCCGTCGCGGCGAGGCGCACGAGACACTCGCCCGCCTTCGGCCCTTCGAGATCGACCACGTCGACCTCGAGCGGACGCTTCGGCTCCCAGCACACGGCGGCTTCGACCTTCATGGCGTCGGCGTATAGCATACAGCCGCTTCGACATGACCCGGGGTGCAACCGAGCCCGTCTGGGCGCACTGGCACGACAAGAAGCTCCTGCGCCTGCGCCTGTGCGACCTCGGCGTCACGATCGCCACGAGCGCGATCGCTCCGCGCATCCGCGAGCTGCACGACGAGCTGAAGGCGCGCGGGCTCCGCTTCCGCCCCTACTTCTGGCTCTCCGACGACTGGTACACGCCCGACGGCGTGCCCGGCGTCGCCGTCCCGTTCTACATGGCCCATCCGCGCCTCGCCCGCCTCGAAGCGTCGCAGATGCTCGAGGTCGAGGGCGGCACCGACGAATGGTGCATGCGGATCCTGCGCCACGAGGCCGGCCACGCGATCGAGAACGCGTATCGCCTGCGGCGCCGGCGCCGCCGCATCGCGCTCTTCGGCCGCTCGTCGCAGAAGTATCCCGCCTCGTACATGCCGCGGCCCTACAGCAAGAGCTTCGTGCAGCACCTCGAAGCGTGGTACGCACAAAGTCATCCGGACGAGGACTTCGCGGAGACGTTCGCCGTCTGGCTGACGCCCGACGCTCAGTGGGAGAGCCGCTATGCGGACTGGCCGGCCTTGAAGAAGCTTCGATACGTCGACGAGACGATGCGCGCCCTCGCGGGCGTGCGGCCGCTCGTGCGGACGCGGCGCACGGTCGATCCCCTCGAGAAGCTCACCAAGACGTTGAAGGAGCACTACGCCGAGCGTCACCAACGCCACGACGTCGAGGTCCCGCACACCTACGACCGCGAGCTGCGGCGCCTGTTCTCGTCGGCACCCGAGTTCCGCCGCAATCCGCCCGCCACGACGTTTCTGCGCCGCGTGCGGCGCGACATGCGTCGCCTGGTCGCGGCCTCGACGGGGGCCTACCAGTACACGGTCGATCAGGTCCTCGCCGACATCCTGGACCGCTGCCGCGAGCTCGAGCTGCGGCTCACCGTCTCCGAGACGCAGGCGCGGCTCGACTTCGCGGTGCTGCTGACGGTGCAGACCATGAACGTGCTCCACACCGGCGGCCATCGGGTGGCGCTGTGAGCGTGCGCCGCCCCAAGCTCCGGCTGCTCGCGCTGATGGACAAGCTCCTCCTGCCGCCCGACGAACCGGGCGACGCGGATCTCGACACCGTCGAGTGGCGTACCGAGTACTACGTCGTGAGCGCGCTGCGCGCCCTCGGACACGAGGTGCACTGCCTCGGGGTCGCGACCGACCTCGGCGTCATCCGCACGGCGATCGAGGAAACGAAGCCCGACGTCGTCTTCAACCTGCTGGAGGACTTCAAGGACGTCCCCATCTGGGACCAGAACGTGGTCGCGTACCTGGAGCTGCTGGGCGTCCCCTACACCGGCTGCAACTCGCGCGGGCTGATGCTCGCACGCGACAAGGCGATCACGAAGAAGCTGCTCTCGTACCACCGCATTCCGGTGCCGGAGTTCCACGTCTTCCGCATGGGGCACGCGGTCGTGCGGCCCAAGCGCCTCGCCTTCCCGCTGATCGTGAAGTCGCTCACGAAGGAGGGCTCGGCGGGCATCTCGAAGCTGTCGGTCGTCGACTCGGACCAGAAGCTGAAGGAGCGCGTCGCCTTGGTCCACAAGCGCCAGCACACCGACGCCATCGTCGAACGCTACGTCGACGGGCGCGAGCTGTACGTCGGCATCGTCGGCACGCGGCGCCTGCAGGTGCTGCCCGTGTGGGAGATGGTGTTCGAGAAGCTCCCCGAGGAGGCGCCGCGGATCGCCACCGAGCGGGTCAAGTGGGACGCCGCCTACCAGAAGAAGCACGGCATCGACACGACGGCGGCCAAGGGGCTGCCGGACGCGACCGTCGCCCAGATCCAGAACCTCTGCCGCCGCGTCTATCGCATCCTCGAGCTCTCGGGCTACGCGCGCATCGACCTGCGGCTCGACGCCGAGGGCAAGCTCTATGTCCTGGAGGCGAACCCGAATCCACAGATCGCCGACGAGGAAGACTTCGCGGCGTCGGCGCGCGAGGCGGGACTGTCGTACCGCGCGCTCATCCAGCGGATCGTGAACCTCGCCCTCGAGGGACGCGATGCCGGGGAGTAGAGCGCATGTCGTGCACTGCGCCGGTGCCACCCCTGACATGCGCGCGCCGTCGCGTGCGGACGACCATCCCGTGACGCCCGCCCACTCGCGCGTTGGCGCGGCGGTTGCACTGCTCGCGCGGTGATGACGAACATTCAGACACGCTGTGAGCCCGACGCCGGACGCGTCGTCCCCTCGATCGATCGCAACCGGTGCGAGGCCAAGGCCGATTGCGTCGCCGTCTGTCCGTTCGACGTTTTCGAGGTGCGGACGCTCACCCCGGAGGAGCGGGCCCCGCTCTCGATCCTCGGGCGCCTGAAGCTCCTCGTCCACGGCGGCAAGCAGGCGTTCGCGGTCCGGGCCGAGGCGTGCCACGCCTGCGGGCGGTGCGTCGTCGCCTGCCCGGAGCGCGCGATCTCGCTCGTCGGCGTCTAACGGAAGAGCTTGTCGAGGCTGCGCTTCAGGCGGTCGACGGTCGAGCCCTTCTTGTCGCCGGACTTCCCGTCGCTTCCGCCGCCGAGCAGGCGCTCGACCCCGTCGGCGCTGAAGACCTTGCGCACGACGCGGCTGACGAACTCCTCGTCGGGACGCGGGCGCACGTTCGGCATCGTGCCGGTCACCCGGAACGGAATCGAGATGCGCCCGACGCTGTCGGTGATGACGCTCGCTTCCTTGAAGGCGCCGACGATGTCGCGCGTCAGGCGCTCGGAGGCCGAGAGCGTCGCCGTGACGTCGACGTGCTGGTCGAACGTGACGACGCCCGTGCCGTGGATGGTGTAGTCCTCGGCCGAGACGACGAACGGATCCATGTGGATGCGGGTGTTCGCGATCTGCGCGTCTGCCGAGAGCTGTGTGAAGCGGGTGTCGTCGGTCGCGAAGATGTCGGGATACCGATCGCGGATCCGCGGCGGGACGAGCGTCACCAGGCCCCCCAGGCCCGTCACGCCGGTGAGGACGCCGTTGGCCAGGTTCACCTCGCGAATGGTACCGTCGCGAATCTCGGCGTGGCCGTTCGCGGTGAGCGTCTGACGCACCACCTTCGCATCGCCGGCCGTGGCGGCCACGCTGCCGTTGGCGTCCAGCCGCCCGCGCACGCGCGCGGCCGCGGGCGAGCCGCCGGCGGCGAGTACGTGCTCGACCGCGAGCCCCTTCGCCGTCCCCTCGAATGCCACCGTCGGGTCGCCGCTGCGGTAGTCGACGCGGCCACGCCCCTCGACCCGGCCGCCGAAGAGCTCGACGGCGAGCCGATCGATCGTCGCCACCCGCTCCTGCTCGCTCGCGTCGAGCTCGAGGTTCGCGAGCGCGACCCCGTTCGCTTCGAGCGCCGCGGCACGCACGCGCACGCTCGCGACGGGCCGCCCGGCGTCGTCGCGCCGGACGGTCCCCGTCATCACGAGGTCGCCGACCTCGAGCAGCGGGCCGTGCACCGCGAGATGCGTTTCGACCGGTACGTCGCGCGCGAACGGCGGCTCCCCGACCGGCCCGACCGCACCCGTGAGGCGCACGCGCGTCGGGAGCTCGCCGTGCAGCGTCGCCTCCAGCTCGACGCGCACCGGCGTCGTCTGGCTGACGTCCGAGAGCGCCAGGTGGAGCGGCGCGATCGTGTGCTCGACGGGCGCCGCACCCGTGCGATCGACGAAGCGAACGACCCCGTCGCGGATGTTGAGGAGCCCGACGGCGATCGCGGGGACTCCACTCGACCCTCCGCCGGCGCCGGCCGCGCCCGGGGATCGATCCTTCGGCACCGCCGCGCGACGGCCGAGCGAGTCGACGTTCAGCCCCTCCGGGGTTCGGATCAACGTGATGTGCGGGGCGTCGACGTCCACGCGACGGACCTCGATCTTGCCCTCCAGGAGCGGCCACACGCGGACCGCTGCCTGGGCGGCGTCGGCGACGACGAAGGGATCCCTCGAGAAGGCGGGATCATCGCCGATGTGGAGCTGCTCGAGGCGTATCCCGACGCCCCCGCGGAGCCCGATCGCAATGCGACCGATCTCGACCGGGCGGCCGAATCCCGCCGACATCTCGGCGACGATCCGCTCGCGGTTGGCGTCGAGGATGCGCTGCAGGTTGGCGACGACCAGCGCGATCCCGGCGAGCGCGAGCCCAACGAGGATCCCGCCGATCAGGACGAGGCGTCGCATGCGTCGGATCGCTACGATGCGCTCGGCACTTGGCGCACGCCGATCGCGAGCAGCAGCCCCGCCGCACCCACGAGCAGCCCCAGCAGGGCCCCGGGCGAGGTCACGAACTCGCCGAGCGGGAGCGCATTCGCCATGTTCGCGACGAACGACGCTCCCAGGAGCCCGAGGCCGAGGACCCCGAGCGTGACACCGCCGAGCCAGGCGAGACGGCGGAGCCCCATCACCTCCTGCCGAAGCGCGGCGTACAGCGCCGCCTTCTCGTGCGCCACTGCGACGTCGCTGCCGAGCGCCTCGAGGAACTCGAGGTCCCCCTGCCCGCGACCGCGGGGATTGATGACCTCGATGACGCCGATGGTGCCCTGGCTCGTCCGCAGCGGCGCGCAGAGCACGACCTTCGTCGTCATTCCGGTCGCCGCGTCGACGCCGGGGAAGAAGCGCGGGTCGTGCTGCGCGTCGTCGATGACGATCGGCTCGCCGTGGGCGACCACCCAGCCCGCGATGCCCTGCGTGGCCGGGAAGTGGATGTCGCGCAGGCCTTCCGACGAGACGTGGCTCGCGGCGCTCTGGCTCGCGACCGGGAACCGGAACTCCTTGCGCGCATCGTCGAGCAGGAGCAGCGCGCAGCCTTCGGCCTCGAACAGCTCGCGCGTGCGCCGCGTCGCGTAGCCGAGCAGCTCGTCCAGACTCGCGAACGTGGCCAAGCGGCGGTTCACCTCGCACAGGACGTCGAGCCGCTCCGCGAGCGAGGACACGGCGCTCTGACTAGGCGGGAAGCGGCCCGGAATCAAGCCGGGACGCGCTCACTGGCCCGCTGGCGCGCTCGCACCGGGCTTGAAGCGGAAGATCTGATACGGCGCGTGGGCGCGCATCGTCGCATTCGAGACGAACAGCACGTCTTGGAGCGAGCTGCACGTGAGGTAGAGCCAGCCGTCGGGCCCGAACGAGAGTCCGTCCGGCCAGCGCAGCATCGGGTCCTTCACGAGCGTGCGGAGCCGGCCGTCCGTGCCGAGCGTCAGCACGGCCGAGTGCTCCATGTCGGTCAGGTACACGTTGCGTGCATCGTCGCTCGTGGCCCCGTCGGTGAGCGGCTTCGGCCCGTAGTTCTCGACCCGCGACTCGAGGGTCGCTCGGGAGAGCGATTCGTCGCGCAGGTCGTTGGTCGCGATCCGGAACAGGCGATCGCCGTTCACCGGCCCGTAGAAGAGCCACGCGCCGGTGCGATCGAGCGCGATCGTGTCGATCCCGATGTGCAGGGCGTAGAAGCCGAGGACGATCATGTCGCGACCCGGCGCCTGGATCAGGTAGTCCTTGGGCAAGAGCGACGGATGACTGTCGAGGAGGCGGCGGCTCTTCTGCTCGACGCTGTCGTACACGATGATGGCGGGCGTCTGCCGGATCGGACTCGCCTCGGCGATGTAGATGAAGCGGCCGTCCGGATCGACCTGGAAGTCGTTCAGCATCGACAAGAACCCGGCCACCTCCGGCGGGAAGTCGTAGCGATGAACCTCCGCGTTCGTCGCGAGGTCGAAGGCGAGGATGCGCGGCTGGCCGCGGCCGTAGTTCGCGTAGTCGAGCGCCCACAGGCGCCCCTTGCGGTCGATCCGCAGTGCCAGCACGCTCTGGTAGTCGTGGTAGTCGGCGGATGGATACGGCACGGGCTTGCCGTCGACGAGCTCGTGCACCTGCGCCGGCGGGCTGCCGTCGGGATGGAGCGTGAAGAAGATGCGACCCGTGTCGGACACCGCGATGTTGCCGGGCGGGTAGTCGAGATCGACGACCTTCTCGATCGCCGAGGATGGAATCGAGGGGGCGGTCGTTCGATCCTCGAGCCGGCCGCGCGGGCCGCAAGCCGCCGCGACGACGGCGAGCCCGAGCGCCCCGAGGGCCCCTGGCTTCACTTCGCGGCCTCGAGACGATCCAGGTACTGGTGGATGCGAACCGTGTTCGTCCCCATGTCACCCTTTCCGTCGCGCGACTTCGAGCGCATGTCGACGCGCGACGTCCCGTCCGGCTCGGGACGAATGCGAATGACGATGTCGTCCTCGAAGCGGAACACCTTCGTGCTCGCGACGGCTTCGATCACGAAGTTCGCGGCGTCCGCGCGCGTCACGCGCCACGCCGGCATGTCGCTCGCGACGCGCAGCGCACGCTGGTACGCGACGGTCGGCTGCGCGGCCACCTTGGCGGGACGCAGGTCGCTGCAGCACTCCTGCTGAACGGCGGCGAACGCCGCCGGGTAGGTCATGTCGCGGCCGACGTTCGGTCCGAGATTCGTGGCGAACACGAAGACCGGCGGATCGGTCATGTCGGTCGTGAAGTCGTTGATCCGGGGCTGCCCCCGGCCCTGGCTCGCGACTGCGAAGAACGCGGCGCCCGCGAGGACGCCGAGCGCGCCCCCGGTCGTGAGGCCCCGCCCGCGCACGAGCTGCACGAGGCTCCAGAGTCCCACCAGCGTCGCCACGATGCCGCCCAGAGCGAAGACGGCGAAGCCCGTGAGCGGTCGCGTGAGCGCGAAGTGGGAGAGCAGCGGCCCGATCAGCACGGCGAGGACGGCCAGAAATCCGATGAAGCTGCGCATCGCGCGGCCATAGCGCATCGCCGGCCGCGTGCCTACTGGGTGCGCCGGTCGCCGTTGACCCAGGTTCCAGGGGTCCGCTACGGTCGCCGAGGCCCGATGCTCACGAACGTCGTCGCCATGATCCTCGCCGGCGGCGAGGGAAAGCGCCTCCACCCCCTCACGCGCGACCGCGCCAAGCCGGCCGTGCCGTTCGGCGGCCGCTACCGGCTGATCGACTTCGTCCTCTCGAACTTCGTCAACTCGGCCGTGAACAAGATGAGCGTGCTCACGCAGTACAAGGCGGGCTCGCTCATGCAGCATCTGGCGCGCGGCTGGCAGCTGGCGCCGCAGCTCGGCCACTACGTGGCGCCCGTACCCGCGACCATGAACCTCGGCCCGCGCTGGTTCCAGGGCAGCGCCGACGCCGTCTTCCAGAACCTGGACGTCATCGAGAACGAGGCACCCGACTACGTCTGCGTCTTCGGCGCCGACCACATCTACAAGATGGACGTGCGGCAGATGATCCGCTTCCACGCCGAGACGGGCGCCGACGCCACGGTGGCCGTCATCCCCGTGCCGGCCGAGGAGATGAACCAGTTCGGGATCGTCGAGTGCGACGCGCGCCAACGCGTGACCGGCTTCCTCGAGAAGCCGCCCGTCCCACCTGGAGCGACCGGCACGCGCCTGGCGTCGATGGGGCTCTACGTGTTCACGACCGCCGTGCTCGTTCGCGCGCTCACCGAGGACGCCGACCGCCAGGGATCGAAGCACGACTTCGGGCGCGACATCCTGCCGCCGCTCGCCGAGGCCGGCCGCCTGGTCGCGTACGACTTCTCGACCAACACGGTGCCCGCCGCGACCGAGGTGGAGCGCGGCTACTGGCGCGACGTCGGCACGATCGACGCCTACTGGCAGGCCTCCGCCGATCTCATCTCGGTCACGCCCACCTTCAACCTCTACAACCCGGCCTGGCCGATCTACTCGGCGTTCTTTCCCGCACCGCCGGCGAAGTTCGTGTTCGCCGACAAGGAGTCGAACCGCGTCGGCATCGCGACCGACTCGATGGTGTCCGAGGGCTGCATCATCAGCGGCGGTCGGGTCGACCGCTCGATTCTCGGCTTGCGCGTGCGCGTGAACAGCTTCTCCGACGTCGCCGAGTCGATCCTCTTCGACGATGTCGACGTCGGCCGCCACGCGCGCCTGCGCCGCACGATCGTCGACAAGGGCGTGAAGATCCCCCCGGGAATGGAGATCGGCTACGACCTCGGCGCCGATCGGAAGCGCTTCACGGTGAGCGAGGGCGGCGTGGTGGTGATCCCGAAGGGCATGCAGCTCGGCTGAGCGACGGCCGCTTCCGCTCGCCCGCCGCTCGCGCTATGGCTGCCGGCCATGCCGGCACCCCAGCGAGGCACCGCGCTCACGATCCTGGCGATCCTCTTCGGCATCCTCGCCGTCTCGGACATCGTGAAGCCGTTCCAGTTCGGCGGCGACCAGACGGGCTTCGTGTTCTTCGGGAAGCGCCTCGCCGGCACGCCGAACATGATCCTGGGTCCGCTCTTCGGCCTCTATCTCCTCGGCTACGCGGCCGGCATCTGGGCCATGCGACGCTGGGCGCTCCCCATGGCCTGGATCTACGTCGCGTACGTGATCGCGAACTTGGTCCTCTTCACCTTCCGGACGCCGCCGCCGCCCGGCGCCGGCGTCGGGTGGCAGGTCTTCGGGATCGTGTACGCGATCGTCGCGATCGGCGTCTCGGTCGGCACGGCGCGGCTCCTCTCGCGCCGGCAGGCGGATCTCCGCTGATGGAATTCGCGATCGGGCTCGGGAGCGGCCAGTCTCCGAGCGACAAGACGGGCATCGCCGCGATGATCGACGCCGCACAGGCGGCCGAGGCGGTCGGCTTCGACGCGCTCATGGCGCCCGACCACTACGTCTACGAGGCGCTGGGGACGCTCCAGACCGGGACACCAGCGTACGAGCTGTTCTTCGTGCTGGCGACGCTGGCACAGCACACGCGCCGCGTGAAGCTCGTGAGCCACGTCGCCTGCATGCTCTTTCGTCATCCGGCCATGCACGCGCGCCTGTTCGCGCAGATCGACGAGGCGAGCGGCGGGCGCATCGTCGCCGGGGTGGGCGCGGGATGGACCCGCGCCGAGTTCGAGATGATGTGCCTCCCCTTCCCCGAGATCTCCGAGCGGTTGCGCATGATGGACGAGGCCGTGGCGATCATGCGGGGCCTGTGGCGCGAGGAGCGCTTCACGTTCGCCGGCGCGCACTACCGGGTGACGGACGCCGTCTGTCTGCCGAAGCCCATGCAACCGGGTGGGCCGCCGATCATGCTCGGCGGGAGCGGCAACGGCATCCTGCGGCGCGCCGGCGCGTGGGCCGACATCATCCACATGGTGCCGGTGCTCGGCCCCGCCGGCACGACGACGATCGACGAGATCCGGAAGTTCTCGGACGCCGCGGTGCCCGAGAAGCTCGCGCGCGTACGCGCCGCCGAGAAAGCCGCCGGCCGACCGGCTGGCAGCGTGCGCTTCGCGTCGACCGTCTTCACGTACATGCCCACGACGTCGCGCGAGCACACCCAGCAAATGGCCGAGGGCATCTCGGGCGTGTTCGGACTCTCGCCCGACGAGACCCGCAGGCATCCGGTCGCCCTCATCGGGACGCCGGAAGAGATGGCGGCGGAGCTCCGCCGCCGCGAGCAGACGCACGGGCTCGCGCTCCTGTGCATCAACTTCGGCTCGCTCGACCAGGCGCGCCAGTTCGGCGAGCGGGTGATCCCGCTCGTCCGCCGGGGAGGATGAGGATGGCCATCGCCGACGACGTGATCCGCGCTCAGCTCCGCACGACCCTCGATCGCACGACGCTCGACCTGCCCGAGATCGTCTCGCGCTACGAGGGCAAGGTGCGCGACAACTTCACCACCCGCGATGGACGACGCATCATCTGCGTCTCCGATCGCATCAGCGCCTTCGACGTGGTGCTCGGCACGATTCCCTTCAAGGGCCAGGTGCTGAACGAGATGGCGCAGTACTGGTTCGACGAGACCCGCCGCGTCGCGGCGAGCCACGTGCTCGCCGTGCCCGACCCGAACGTCATGGTGGCCCGTGAATGCACGCCGCTGCGCGCCGAGTTCATCATGCGCGCGTACCTGACCGGCGTCACCTCCACGTCCGTCTGGGTCGCCTACCAGAAGGGCGCGCGCGAGTTCTGCGGCCACGCGCTGCCCGATGGCATGCGCAAGAACGAGCGGCTCCCGCGCACGATCCTCACGCCGTCGACGAAGGCCGAGAAGGGCGACCACGACGAGAGCGTCTCGCGCGAGGAGCTCCTGCGCCGCGGCGCCGTCACCGCCGCCGACTTCGATGCCGCCGCCGCCATGGTCGAGAAGCTCTTCGCCTTCGGCCAGCAGCGCGCCCGGGAGCGCGGCCTCATCCTGGTCGACACCAAGTACGAGCTCGGCAAGACGCCCGAGGGCGAGCTCGTCGTGATCGACGAGATCCACACCCCGGACAGCTCGCGCTACTGGTACGCCGACGACTACGAGGCGCGCCTCGCGCGCGGCGAGGACCCGCGCGGGCTCGACAAGGAATACGTCCGGAGCTGGCTCGCAACCGAGCGGGGCTACCGCGGCGACGGCCCGGCGCCCGTCCTCCCCGACGACGTCCGCGTCGAAGCGGCGCGCCGCTACATCGCGACGTTCGAGCTCGTGACCGGCCGCACCTTCACGCCCGACACGAACGAGCCCACCGCCCGCATCCGCAAGAACGTCGAGCGGTATCTCCGCAGCTAGGAGCCGCCCCATGCGGGGAGACCGACGTCCTTCAAGTGGCCGCCGTCGTGCGAGACGACGACGGTGAAGCCGTAGTCCTTCTCGAACGCGTGCAGATAGCGCCGCAGCTCGCCCAGGCGATCGTCGTCCTCGGGCACCATCACCATGCGGTACAGCAGCGGCTTCGAGATGTCCTCGCGCACGCCGTCGATCGCGTTGGTGGTGTCGCCGGCGAAGAGGTAGAGCTTCGGCGACCCGCTCGGGTCTTGCACGGCCACCGCGACGATCTGGCTGCCGGGCGTGTGCCCTCCCGCGGCGATGACGCCGACGCCCGGGAACCCGTCGAGCGTGAGCAACGGCTGGCCACCGATGCGCACGCGCTCCGTGCAGCCGGCGTCCTCGACCACGCGCATGCCCTCGGAGGTCGTGAACGTCCATACGTCGAGCTGCGGCGCGGTCATGAACACCTTGACCCCGTGCCCGACGCGCGGGCAGAGCTCCCGGAGACCGTCCACGTGATCGATGTGGAGGTGCGTAAAGACGACGCCCTTCACGCGCGCGGCGGCGTCGCCCAGCGCGGCGGCCGTCGTCTTGAGCGGCTCGATCGGCCCTGCGCCGCCGAAGCGCTGGATGAGATCGCCGAACTCGATCGCGCCCTGTCGCGTGAGGCCCGTGTCGATGAGCAGGAGACGCCCGTCGCTCCACTCCACGACGAACGCGGGATGCGTCATCACGTAGGGCGCCTGCGGCTTCGGATCGCGGTTCGGATCGAGCACCGACGAACGCGGCATCGGCTGGTGCGCGGTCTCGATGACCGAGACCTTGATCGGCAGGTCCTGGACCTTGCCGAGGTCGATCACGTCGGCGACGAGCGGTAGGGGCGCGTGCTCGCGCTGCACCAGCCAGTGGGTCCACAGGAGGAGGCCGGCGACGGCTGCCACGGCGAGCAGCACGAGCACCACCAACCCCCTGACCAACCGCCTGACCACCACCACTACTATCCGGATGATACGGGGGAAGAGCAAGTCGTGCAGCCGGCCCGTCTCTCGGCTAGAGTGCGACGGGCATGTTTCGCTTGGGGTTCTGGCTCGTCGTGCTGGGCGTCGGGTGGCTCACGCTGAGCGGCACGCTGCCGATTCCCAGCATTCCCAACGAGGAGATCGTGTTCGCGACGCCGGCGCCGGTGAGCGCGTGCGGCTCGTCGGGCTGTCTCGCCGTCTACACGCTCGACCTCGCGAACACGGGTCGCTCGGCGCAGGAATCGGTGAAGGTGGGCTTGCGCGGGGATGCGCTCGCGAACCCGGCCATCCTTCCCGTGCTCCGCCGCGGCAACGGGATCACGGCGCTGCAGGCCGCGAGCGAGCGCGGTGGCGTCAACGCATACATCCTCGGGCGGCTCGAACCCGAGGAGCAGGCAACCCTCGTCTTCGCGCTGCGCACACCCTCGCTCGCGGAGACGCCCGGGTGGGATCGCATCCTCGTCGGCGTCGAAGCGGCACGCGGCGCGGCGCGTCCGGGCGAGCCGGGCGCGCTCACCGGGAGCCGGATCGTGCATGCGACGGCCCGCATGGTCGAGCGTGTCGCCGCCGCGGTGCGCGCCGCGATCGCCGGCTGATTGCGTCGGGGATCGGGCGCCCCTACACTTCGCCGCCGTGAGCGCGGTGCCCTTCTACCTGCCGATCGGCGACGAGGTGACCGTCTTCACCGCCGCCTGGGAGGCCCGGCTCCCTGTCCTGCTGAAGGGTCCGACGGGATGCGGGAAGACGCGCTTCGTCGAATACATGGCCGTCACGCTCCCGCGCCGCGAGGCGCGCGCGGGCGGCGTGCCCGGCAACCTCATCACGGTCGCCTGCCACGAGGACCTCACCGGGAGCGACCTCATCGGCCGCTACCTCATCAAGGGCGACGAGACGGTCTGGATCGACGGGCCGCTCACGCGTGCGGTCCGCGAGGGTGCCGTCTGCTACCTCGACGAGATCGTCGAGGCACGCAAGGACACCGTGGTCCTCATCCACCCCCTGACGGACCATCGCCGTATCCTGCCGGTCGACAAGACCGGCGAGATCCTCGAGGCCCATCCCGACTTCCTGCTCGTGCTCTCGTACAACCCCGGCTACCAGAGCGTGCTGAAGGACCTGAAGCCGTCGACGCGCCAGCGCTTCGTCGCGATCGACTTCGACTATCCGCCGCGCGACCTCGAGGCGCGCATCGTCGCGCACGAGAGCGGGCTCGATCTCGAGGCGGCGCTGCGGCTCGCGAAGCTCGGCGAGAAGGTGCGGCACTTGAAGTCGAGCGGGCTCGCCGAGGGCGTGAGCACGCGCCTGCTCGTGTACGCGGCGCAGCTCATGGGCCGCGGCGTCGCGCCACGTCGGGCGTGCACCGTCGCCGTCAGCCACGCGCTCACCGACGACCAGGACAGCCAACGGGCCATCGATGACGTCGCGGGGGCGATCTTCGGCTGACGCGACCGCGGCGCGTCTCGCGGCGGTCTCGCGCCTCGTCGCCGACCAGCTCGAGGCGACGCTGCCGGCGATGCGCGCCACGTTCGGCGCCGACGCGGATCGCTGGCTCGAGATCGGCGCCGATCTCGCCACCCACTGTGGCAGCGCGAGCGGCGCCGTCCTCGCCTACCTGCGGCTCGACCCGGCCCGCCTGCGCTGTGCGGGCTTCGCCGCGTTCGTCGCGTGGCTTCGGGCGGTCGAGCGGATCGGCACCGGCGCGCCCGCGCTGGCCGCGTCGTTCTCCGAAACGACCGCGACGCTCGTCGGCGACGTCGACGCCGAGTGGCTGGACGCGTGCGCGGATGCGCTCCTCGGCCTGCGCGCCGACGGAAGCTGGCGCGGCGAGCGTGTCGCGCAGGCGATGGTGGGTGCCATCCCGGTGGCCGCCGACGTGCTCGACGCCGGCGACATCGCCGCGTGGTGCGGGCTCGCGACGCTCATGCGCTCGGGGCTCGACGAGGGGCTCTTCTTCCGCGCCCTGGCGCCCGAGGTCGCGAGCTGGTCGCCGGACGATCGCGGGGCGTGGCTCGACGCCGCCCGCACGCTCGCGCGGCGCCACGTCCCGACCGCGGTCGTCTACTATCGCGACCTGCCGCGCACGATCGAGGCGCTCGCGCCGGAGGCACGCTCGGCGCTGCTCGCAGGCCTCGGTGCGGCGGCGGCCGACGTCCGGCCGTCGGACCTGCAGGCGCTCCTGCCCGTCGTCGGTGCGCTCACCCTCGACGTCCCGCGGGCGGCGCGGGCGGTGGCCCTCGCCGCGGCGGTGCGCGTCGCGCGCGAGTTTCCAGTAGGCGTGGTCGCCTACCTGCGCGCCATGCCGATGTTGTTCGAGGAGCGCGTGCCGCCCCGACTCGAAGCATGGATCGATCACGGGCTCGCGATCGGCGCCGAGAACGCGGATGCGGGCTGTGCCTACTTCGCGCTCGAATCGCGCACGAGCCTCGCCGTCCTCTCCGCGTCGCCGGTCGCAGTGACGCTCGACGAGGCACAGGGCGTCCTCCGCAAGGTGATACAGATGCTCTCCGGCGCACCGGCGACGCCGCGCGGGACGGGACGCTTTCAGCTCCGGAGCCCGTTCGAGCCCTTGCCCGTGCAGGCGACGATCGCGCTGCCCGCGACGATCGACGTGCTCGATTCGTACGAGGACAACCGGCGCCTCTTCGGCGTCCTCGCGACGTCGCTCGTCGGGCGGCGCCTGCACGGCACGTACGCCGACGAGGCGGTGCTGGCAGCCCTCGGCGTGGAAGATGCGCCGCCGCTGCTCTCGGAGCTCTTCGCGGTGACCGACGGCTATCGCGTCGCGCACCGCCTGGCGCTCGAATACCCCGGGATCGCGGCCGAGCTCGGGTGGGCCTGCCGGCGGTTGCTCGCCCTCTGGGGGGACGACCCCGACCCGCCGACCGCCGTCGTCTTCGACGCCCTCCTCGCCCTCGCGCTGGATCCCCATGCAGCCGAGCGCCGGGTCGCGCCCTGGCTCGCGGCGGCGGCGATCGGCGTGCTGCCGGCGCTGCGCTCGCTCGCGTCGCCGACGGCGACCGCGGCCGATGCGCTCGCCATCGCCGAGCGGCTCGCGCCGCTCTTCGCGCACCTGGTCGGTCCGGCGGCCATCGATCCGACCGCGCTCGAGTTCCTGCCGATCCTCCTCGACGCCGGTGAGGGCGAGGGCCCGTTCGCAACCGGGCTCGACGTCGACGACGAAGGCGCGGTTCCGGTTCCGGGCGCGCCCGAGCGGCCGCCGGAAGAGTTGCTGCGCGAGCTGCAGGTGCTGCTCGATCAACGGCGAGCCGGCGACGGCGCGGGCACCCAGCTCTCGCTCGAGGAGCTGCAGCGCCTGCTCGAGTCGGGGCTGCTCGGCGAGCTGGCGCAGGGATCGGGTACCGATCTCGACGCGAGCGGCCTCTTCGTGACCCAGCTCATGGGCAAGCTCCTCGGCGAGCGGCGCGAGCTCGCGCGCGCCGGCACGCAGGGCGTCGGGCCGCGCCGCGCCGGTCGCATTCCGCATCCGGCCGACGACAGCCCCATCTACTTCTACGACGAGTGGGACCACGTGATCGAGGACTATCGCCCGGCCTGGTGCCAGCTCCGCGAGGTGGCCGTCGCCGACGACGCGGGGGTCTTCTACGACCGTGCGCTCGCGCGCCATGCCGACCTCGTCCCGGAGCTGCGGCGTTGCTTCCAGCAGGTCCGGCCCGACCGCTATCGCGCGGTGCGCGGCCTCGAGGACGGCGAGGACATCGACTGGCATGCCGCCGTCGAGGCGCGCGTCGAGCGGCGGGTACGCGGCACCGCGTCGACCAAGCTCTACACCGCGCGAACACGCCAGGAGCGGGAGGTCGCGACGCTCTTCCTGCTCGATATGAGCGCCTCGACCGACGAGGCGGCCGACGGGGCGGGCGGCGAGCGCATCATCGACGTCGCGAAGGACGCGCTCGTCATCATGGCGGCAGCACTCGAGGAGATCGGCGACACGTTCGCCATCTACGGGTTTTCGGGCCAGGGGCGCGAGCGCGTCGAGGTGTATCCGGTGAAGACGTTCGGCGAGCGCCTGACGCCCGCCGTGCGCGGACGCCTGGGCGGCATCGAGCCAAAGGGCTCGACGCGCATGGGCACCGCGCTCCGCCACGCGACGACGCTCATGCGCGACCTCACCGCGCCCGCGCAGCACCTGGTCCTCATCTCCGACGGCTTTCCGCAGGACCTGGACTACGGCGATGATCGCCAGAGCCACACCTACGGCATCCGCGACACCGCGACGGCGATGCGCGAGACGCAGGCGGCGGGCGTGAAGCCGTTCTGCATCACGGTCGATCTCGCGGGGCACGACTACCTGCGCGAGATGTGCGACCCCGACGCCTACGTCATCATCGAGCGGGTGGCGGATTTGCCCCGCGAGCTGCCGCGCATCTATCAGCGGCTCGTGCGAGCGGCCTGAAGCAGAACGACGGCGCCCCAGCTCATCGCGATGCCGGCGACGATGTACACGGAGTACATCGGCATCGTGATGCCCGGCGGGAGCCCGGTCACGACCGGAAACAGGACGAGGTTCGCGGTCGCGAAGAGCGCGTAGGCGACGCCGAGCGGCAGCGCCCAGGCGCGGCGTGTCCAGAGACCGTAGGCGTAGAGCAGCATCCCGACGCCGAGGAGCGGTGCCAGCAGCGTCTCGCGCGGCAGCAGCCGGCCGAAGACGACGAGACCGCTCCCCGTGCCGAAACGCTTGAGGAGGTTGCCGACGCCGCGGAAGCCGATGAGGACCGCCAGGACGCGAAGCAGGGTCTGGGTCATGCTCGACCTCCGGCGAAATGGCGTCCGAGACGCCGATGGCGATGGCGGAACACTGCGTGGAAGACGGCGCGCGTCGCGGGGCCGACGAGCGGCAGGCGCGGCTCGAATTCGATGCGGTCCGTCACGCGCGTGCCGCCCGGCGCGGGCTCGAGCGTCCGCTGGTGCACCCAGCGGCGCTGCGAGAGCATCGTCGATGACTCGTGAAAGCCGCGGCCCGGCTCGATCGCGAGCAGCGTCAGATGATCGTAGTCGAAAGGCAGGATGCCGAAGAGCAGGATCCAGCTCCGGAACCACGGCCGTCCGAGCGGCACCGTCAAGGGATCGATGCGGCGCATCTCCGGCGGGCACGTCATGCCCGCGATCGGCATCAGCTCGTCGTTCACGCCCTCGAAGGTGGAGACGCGATCCCACACCGCGTCCGGCGGCGCCGGCACGATGGAGGTGACCGTGAACCCGTACGTGCGCATGGCGGTCGGCTTGATAGCACACCGCGCAGGCCTCGCACGTGCGTTGTTGGACCACTTTTCCCTTGACCGGCCGCTTTGGACCCGCGTATGCGCGACGGCATGCCTACACCGCGCGGCCTTCTCGCCGGATCGCTCGCCGTCCTCGCGCTCGCCACCTCCGCGCTGCCGGCCGCGGCCGCGAACTACTCCCGGGCGCTCACCATTCCGAACCCGACCCCCGAGGCGCAAGATCTCTACGGGAACACGATCGCGGCGTTCGGAGACGACATCCTCGTCGGCACGCCGCTCGACGACACCATGGCGACGAACGCCGGCGCGGTCTACCGCTTCGATGGAACGACGGGCGCCCTCCTGCAGACGTACTACGCTCCGACGCCGACGTCGGACGCGTTCTTCGGCGAGGGCGTCGTCCCGTTCGGTGCCGACATTCTCGTGGGCGCCTCGCTCGACGACGTGCCGGGACAGGACGACGCCGGGGCAGTGTATCTCCTCGACGGCACGACGGGCGCCCTCATCCGTACGTTCGTGTCCCCGACGCCCGTGCAGTTCGGGCGCTTCGGCGCACCGGTCCGCGTGGTCGGCAACAACGTCGCGATCGGCGCGTCGTTCGACAACCCCGCCGGACCGGAGACCGGCGCGGTCTACCTCTTCGACGGCACGACCGGCGGGTTCCTCCACAAGTTCACCTCGCCGTCGACCAACCCGTTCGGAACGGGATGGGGTCACTCGCTCGAGACCCTCGGCACGAACATCCTCGTGGGCGCGCCGTTCGACAGCGCCGCCGGCGCCTTCACGGGCTCCGTGTTCATGTACGACGCCGAGCCGTCGAGCCTCACGTTCGGCGACGTCGTGCACACGTTCGTGAGCCCATCGCCAGGCCGGGAGCAATTCGGCGACGGCGTCAACGTCGGCGACGGCAAGATCCTCATCAGCGCCACCAGCAACGACGACGTGGCCGACAATTCGGGCGTGCTCTACGTCTTCAACGACACGACGTGGACCTGGGAGCGCACGATCCCGAACCCGAGCGGGAGCCCGAACGAGTACTTCGGCAACGTCGCGACGACGATCGGCACGACGATCGCGGTCGGCGCGGCGACGCACAACGCCCCGCCCTACGCATTCACCGGGGTGGTCTATCGGTTTGACGCCAACACGGGGGCGCTCCTGCAGACGATCGACGACCCCACCCCGGAAGACTCCGACTTCTTCGGCAACGCCCTCGCGAGGCGCGGCGATCAGCTCATCGTCGCGGCCGTCTTCGACGGCGCAGGGGGCCCCCAGGCCGGCACCGTCTACGTCTTCGATCCGTGCGGCAATGGCATCCCGACGGCGAGCGAGCAGTGCGACGACGGCAACGCGACGAGCGGCGACTGCTGCTCGCCGACCTGCCAGTTCGAGACGCCGGGTGCGAGCTGCCCCGACGACGGCAACCTGTGCACGAACGACGTCTGCAACGCCTCGGGCACGTGCACGCACCCGAACAACACGGCCGGCTGCGACGACGGCGACGCCTGCACGACGAACGACGCGTGCTTCGGCGGCACGTGCGTCGGCGGCCCCGCGCCGGCCTGCGATCCGTGCGAGGTGTGCGACGCGGCGAACGGCTGCCACCTCCCGGTGGCGCCCGGCTGCCAGCCGGCGCTCGCGGGCAAGGCGATCATCGCGCTCAAGGACGGTGGGGCCGATCCACGCAAGGACAAGGCGACGTCCAAGTGGAAGAGCAGTGCGGCCGTCGACCTGATGGACTTCGGCGACCCCTCGACGTCGAGCGGCTACGTCTTCTGCGTGATCGATCATCCAGGCGGACAGCCGACGCTGCGGCTCTCGTCGCGCGCGCCGGCGGGCGGCACCTGTGGGCCGAAGGCGTGCTGGAAGGGCTCGCCGTTCGGGTGGACCTACAAGGACGGCGGGCTCGACCCTGACGGCCTCTCGGTCGTGCAGCTGAAGGCTGGCGGCGCCGGACAGGCGAAGATCGTCGTGAAGGGCAAGGGCGCGAACCTCGGCGTGCCGATGCTCGGGCTCACCGGCCCGGCCATCGTGCGCGTGCTGCGCACCGACGCCCCCGTGTGCTGGGAAGCGACGTACACGGCCGCCATCCGCAACGACGCGACGCAGTTCAAGGCGAAGAACAATTAGCCGACCCGAGATTTCATCTCGGGTCGGGGGCGAGCGTGCAGCGTTTCGTCACGCGAGACTCCTCATTCGACGAGGAGATCGACCGCAGCACTTCGTGCGTCGGCCCAGGCGACGCCTTCATCAACGACGTCGAGATCGAGGTGGTAGTGGCCGGGCTGCGGTGGGGCCAGGACACGCATCGACACGACATCGTGGCCGCCGGGGGGGATCGATCGCGGGAGGCGGGTGCGGAGGCCGTCGTGGACCACCTGCGCGCCGTTGGGTGTCGCCAAGTGGTAGGAGAGGTTGACGTCGCCGAAGGGCTCGGGCGGGACGTCACGACCGACGAGGCGCGCCGTGTCGGGCAGGTTCGCCAGGATCGGCTGCGTGCCGGTGTTGCGGACCTCGAGGGTCAGCCAGGCATACGCGCCGGGAGCGACGTGCAGCGACGCGACTACGGGGCGAAGCTCGATCGACCACTGCGCGGCGTCGTTGTGCAGATCACCGAGGTCCACGGGCTCGGCTCCGCGCGCGAGAGAGCATAGAAGCAGCGTACCGGCGAGCTTGCTCGAGAAGGCGGAGCACGGCGCGGTCAGGTGGACATCCATGAGCCGCATGGTGCGGCGGGCGGTTTCCGCCCAGTGTGATCCGGCGAGCGTCATGAGGTGGCGCGGGCGGTCGCCGATCTTCCTCTCTCGCTGGTCGCTGTCGTCCTCCCGGTTGAATGGGCCGCCGATCCAGACGGCATCGGGGAGGTCGACGGTCGGCGCGATGACGGCGAGCGGGCGCGCGCCGACGAGGATCGCCGATCCCGGGGGCGGACCCTCGAAGTTCCACACGACGGAATATGGACCGCCGTCCCAGGGCACGCGTCCCCAATCGGCGACGACGGTGGTTGCGATCAGCGTCGCGCCGAGCGCAACGGCGAGGGCGAGACGACTCGTCACGACGCGCGCGTGGCCCAGGAGGAGGATGCACAGGAGCGGCGAGAGCATGTCGAGTACGAGGGCGTAGCGCTGCACCGAGAAGCACACCATCCATACGAGGTAGGCGGCGACGACGAACGTCATGAGGAAGCGCGTCGCCTGCGCGACCGGGCTCACGGCGAACGCGCCGGGGCGGCGCCAGCGCAGGAGCGCCAGCCCCACGACCGCGACCAGACCGGCGGCCATGCGAAAGTCGCGGAACGGGACTTCGCCCGTGCGATGGTCGAGCCCGAAGAAGAACGGGAAGAAGAGCAACTCGATCGGCGTGCCCGGCCGGGTCGACGCCACGGACGGGCCGATCTGGTTCAAGAGGAAGGCGGCGTCGAGGAACGGAAAGAGCGGGCTCCCGTATTTCACCGTCAGCATGGCGGCCCACCAGCCCTGCAGCGCCAGAACGGCCGCCATGGCGGGCAGGATGACGAGGGCGAGCGCGCGCGGCCGCGGCGCGGGTGGATCGAATGCGACGGCGAGCACGAACGCGCTCAGGTAGAGCCCATTCGTCAGCTTGAGGCCCGTCGCGACGCCGAGGAGGAGCCCCGCGACGGCGAGCCTCGTCCCGGCGCCGCCCGCGACGCGCACGTAGAGTGGCGCCACGATCACCAGCGCGGCGAGCACGAGGGTGGCCGTGGTGAGGTCGCCGAACGTGGTCCCGACCTCGCCGATCGCGACGCTCGCAGCCGATCCCACGACCGCGGCGATCGCGGCGAGAAGCATACCGGCCGCGCCGGGCCCGGTGAGCCCCCGCGCGAGCGCGAAGAGCCCGAGCAGCGCCATGCCGTGGATCGCGCCGAGGACCGCGCCGCCGACGTGGTCGGGCACCGCGGTCAGCAGCGGATACGTGAGCACGTCGAGCACGGGATTCAGGTAGCTCTGCCGGCTCCCCGGGTGATGATCGACATCGAGCCGGCCGTGGAAGAAGGCCCACGGGTTGTAGAGGTGGTAGTTGCGCAGATCCCAGTTGGCGTCCTGGCCGAGGGCGAGCGACACGAACGCGCCGGCAGCGGCGCACGCGAGCGCCGCCACGGCCCAGCCTGCGACGTGCCGTCGTGCGGCGTCCGTCACGGCGTCGCGCGACGCGCGGGGCGCGACGTCGATCCGCTGGTCATGCGCACGAAGGTCACGGAACCGCCGCCGGGTGCAAGGGGCGGCGTTCCACGACGGCGCGCCGCCCCCGGTGGTGTCGCCCACCGGCGGCGTGGTACGACCCCCGCCCCATGGCGGAGTACGGATTCTGGAATCTCGCGACCCAAGACCCGAAGCGCCTGGCGCTGGTGACGCCGGACGACGAACGGATCTCCGCCGGCGAGCTGCTCGGGCGCGCGAATCGACTCGTGCACGGTCTACGCGCGCTCGGGCTCGCGAAGGGCGACGTCGTGACGACCGTGCTGCCGAACGGCGCGGCCATGATCGAGCTCTATCTCGCCTGCGCGCAGGCGGGACTCTACCTGGTGCCGATCAACCACCACCTGACGGGCTCCGAGATCGCCTACATCATCAAGGACTCGGGCGCGAAGGTGTTCGTGGGTGCCGATCGATTCGGCCCCGCCTGCCGCGCGGCGGTGGACGAGATCGGCTTTCCCGAAAATGCGCGCTTCACGGTCGGCGCCGTGCCGGGGTTTCGCGCCTACGAGGCGATCGGCGCGGGACAACCGGACACGCTACCGCCCGACCGCATCGCAGGTCAGGTGATGAACTACACCTCGGGCACCACCGGGCGGCCGAAGGGTGTACGCCGGCCGCTGGTGCCGTTCGATCCCGACACGGTCTTTTCGATGTTCGGGATGTTTCTCGGCATGTTCGGCATCCAACCGAAGGACGACAACGTCCACCTCTGCGGCTCGCCGCTCTACCACACGGCCGTGCTGCTGTTCGCCGGCGGGTCGCTCCACTTCGGGCATACGGTCGTCCTGATGGACAAGTGGACGCCCGAGGGCTCGCTCGCGCTCACGCAGAAGTACCGCGTGACGACGAGCCACATGGTGCCGACGCAGTTCCACCGCCTGCTGGCGCTCCCCGACGGCGTGAAGCGACGCTACGACGTGTCGTCGCTGCGCCACATGATCCACGCGGCGGCACCCTGCCCGATCGACGTGAAGCGCGGCATGCTCGCCTGGTGGGGCAACTGCATCTACGAGTACTATGCCGCGAGCGAGGGCGGCGGGACGCTCGTCACGCCGCAGGAGTGGCTGCAGTACCCCGGTACCGTCGGCCGCGCCTGGCCCAGCTCGGAGATCCGCATCTACGACGACGACGGCAACATCCTGGGCCCGGGCAAGATCGGGACCGTGTACATGGCGCTCGGCACGCAGGACTTCGAGTACCACGGGGACAAGCAGAAGACGGCGGCCAACCGGCGCGACGGCTTCTTCACGGTCGGCGACGTCGGCGAGCTCAACGACGAGGGCTATCTCTTCCTGCGCGATCGCAAGATCGACATGATCATCTCCGGCGGCGCGAACATCTACCCGGCCGAGATCGAGTCGGTGCTGCTGACGCACCCGAAGGTGGGGGACGCCGCCGCCTTCGGCATTCCGCACGAGGACTGGGGCGAGGAGGTGAAGGCGGTGATCGAGCCGGCGGCGGGTGTCGCGCCCGGCCCGGCGCTCGCCGCGGAGATCCTCACCTTCTGCGCGGACAAGCTCGCCAAGTACAAGACGCCGAAGTCGGTCGACTTCGTCACCGAGATGCCGCGCGACCCGAACGGCAAGCTCTACAAGCGCAAGCTCCGCGACCCCTACTGGGCCGGCCGCGAACGGAAGATCTAGGTTCTCCGACCCAAGGCTGCGCCTTGGGTCGGGTTGCGGACGCGAGGGTGTGGCGTCGGCACTACGCGCGACCGACATGCCGCGGCCAGCAAAGCTGGCGCGGCAAGCGAGGCACGCCCGTTGGTGGCGTGACACCGGCCGCGATCTCCGAACGCAAAAGCGGGTCACGAGGCGGCCATGGTCGCGTGGCCACGAGTGTTCGACTAGGGGTGGAAGCGCCGCTCGGCGCAGCGCGGGCCGATGTCGACGCGGGCCGTGAGCGTCGAGTAGTCGATCGACGCGGCGTCGGGCACGTTCTTGCCGAAGGCGCGGACGAGCCATTGGGTCGGGCGGCGCTTGGTCGTGTGGAAGACGACACGCCGGAGCCCGGCGACGTCACCGCGCCAGCGGTACAGACGCTTCTTCGGCTTCACGACCCAGCCCGGATCGTTCGCGGGGATGCCGAGGGTGATCGTGCGTGCGTCGTCCTCGAAGACGAGCGTCACCCCGGCGCTCACCGGATCGACCGACGTGTAGGTGCCGCTGGCGTCGCCCAGCGTCGCCTTCACGAAGAGCTTCGGCGCGAGCTGGATCTCACGCACGTCGAGGTCACTGGCGGAGCACGGCACGCACACGCAGGCGGCGTCGCAGCCCGTCGTACACGAGCCGGTATCGGCACCGTCGCACGCCTCGCCGGGCTCGCGGATCCCGTTGCCGCAGACCGGCGGGTCGCCGCCGAACGTCGTCGCCACGAGCTGGTACGTCCCCTCACCCGAAACGCGTTCGGCGCCGATGTACCACGAGCCAGGAGACGGGGTGGGGATCGAGCAGAAGCCGAACTGGTTCGGGCCGACCGCGTCGCACACGAACGCGCCCGCTTCCGGCGGCGCGCCGCCGTTCACGTACAGGTCGAAGTCGTTGCCCGCTCGCTCGCTGCCGTGCATGGCGATGCGCAGCTCGCTCGTCCCCGGCGCGACGCCGACGCTGTGGACGGCGAACTGCTCCGTCGTCCCGAGCTCACCCGAGAACGACGTCGCCACCGCGCCCGACGTGCCGACCGCGGGGAGCGTGCCGCACGCCGTCGTGCCGAGGTCGGCGCCGGCCTCGGTCGCGATCCAATCCTGGTACGTCGCGAGATTCGCGTCGTAGCTGTGGTCGGTCGCGAGGCAGGTGGCCGAGAAGCCGCCCGAGGTGACGCCGGCCGCGAGGGGACCGGCGCCGAGATCGACGAACAGCGGGCCGCCCGAATCGCCCTCACACGTGTTCGAGCCGGCGCCCACGAAGTCCCAGCACACGGAGGTCGCGTCGTCGATGCCGGGGACGCACGGCGCCGTCGTGACGTTGCCGACGCGCTTGATGCCGCTGTCGCCGAGCATCCCGCGCGAGATGCCGTAGCCGACGATGGTGCCGATCGTGCCGAAGGGCGGCGGGCTCGGGCCGATGACGGCCATCGGCGCGACGGCGGTCACCGGCGTCGCGAGGTGCACGACCGCGACGTCCCCGACCGGAAACGCGAAGTCGGGACGGACCGCGATGCTCGCGACCGGGATGAACCCCGCGTTGTCGAGGAAGACGAAGGCGTTGTCCGGCGGCAGGTCGCCGACGCCGCCGCACGTGGCGCCGTCGCTGCTGCACACGCAGTGCGCGGCGGTGAGGAAGGTCGAGCATCCGATCAGGACTCCCGAGCAGATCGTCTCCGCGACGTCGGGGCTCGAGCCGACGACGAGCGCGCCGACGGCCGGGAAGTCGCCGGTGAGCGATCCATTCACGATCCGCGCGATCGGCCGCTCGGCCGCGAACGGCGCCGTCGTCGCGAGCAGGAGCACGAGCACCTGCGCGCGGAGTCTGCTCGGCCGGGGGCTCACGCGTGGACCGCCGGCCTCCGCGACGCCCAGGGTGCGGCCTGCTCGATCTGCGCCGCGACACGCAGCAAGAGATCCTCGCGCGCGAACGGCGCGACGAGCTGCGCGCCGATCGGCAGCCCTTCGGGGGTCCAGTGCGCCGGCAGCGAGATCGCGGGCTGTCCCGACATGTTGAACGGAAGGGTGAAGGCGCCGTACGGCGCGGCGCGCATGAATGCGCGCAGCGGCTCGTCGGGCGTCGACGTGAGATGGCCGATCTCCGGGGGCGGCGCGGCCACGGTCGGCGTCAGCAGCAGGTCGAAGCCGCTGCCCCACCACGACGCGAGGCGGCGGCCGATGCCGTGCACGAACTCGATGCTGGCGAGGAGATCGCCGGCGCTCGTCGCGCGACCGCGCTCGGCGAGCGAGGCGGTGAGAACCTCGACGTCGCCCGACGCGATCGGCTTTCCCACCTTCTCGCTCCACGAGTCGAGCGCGCGCGCCACGCTCGAGGAGACGACCGTCACGTAGTGCAGCACCGCCTCGTGCTCGTCGAGCGCGGCAGGATGCGATTCTTCGACGGCGTGGCCCAGATCCGCCAACACCGTCGCCATGTGATCGACGGCCAGGATGCACTGGGGATCGAGCGCCAGCCCCCGCGGGCCCCGTCGCAGACAGCCGATGCGAAGCCGTCCGGGCGCAGCGCCGACCTCCTGTGCGAAGGGGCGCGCCGGCGCCGGCGCGACGTAGGGATCGCCGGGCATCGCGCCCGACGTCACGTCGAGGAGCGCGGCCGCGTCGCGCACCGAGCGCGTGACGACGAACTCGGCCGAGAACCCGCTCCATCGCTCGCCCAGCCCCGGGCCGAACGAGTTGCGCCCGCGCGTCGGCTTCAAGCCGACCAGGGCGCAGTGGCTCGCCGGAATGCGGATCGACCCGCCGCCGTCGCTCGCGTGCGCGACCGGGACGAGCCCCGCCGCGACTGCCGCCGCCGCGCCGCCGCTCGATCCCCCCGCGCTGTGACTCGTCCGCCACGGATTGCGCGTGGGGCCGAAGGCTTCGGGCTCGGTCGTCGGGAGGAGCGCCAGCTCGGGCGTGTTCGTGCGGCCGAGCGAGACGAGCCCCGCGGCCTTCAGCTTCGCCGTCAGATGGCTGTCCTCGGGCTCGCGCCACCCCGCGTGCTTCAAGAAGCGCATGCCGGCGCAGTAGGGACGTCCCGCTTCGGGCCCGCCAATGTCCTTCATGAGAATCGGGACGCCGCGGAACGGACCGTCCGGCGCCCTGTCGGCGGTGGCGCGCGCGACCTCGAAGGCAGGATGGATCACGCTGCCCAGCGTGGGATCGAGACGCTCGATGCGGGCCACCGCCGCATCGACGAGCTCCCGCGCGCTGGCCTCGCGTCGCCGGACGAGGTCGGCCTGCGCGGTCGCGTCGAGGTGGGCGAACGAATCGGCCATCTCGGATCAAGGTACCAGCGGGGCCCTGTCTGGCAACCGCGGCACCCTGGGACGCCGCGCAAACCGCAGGGCACCTCCCCGACGGGCATCCCGGTCGTGCCACGTCGCGCAACCGATCTTGACAAGATCTCGACCGGCATGGGAACGAGCGCGCGGCAATCCCGAGAGGAGGAATCGTCATGAGACTCGTGGGAATTGCTCTGACAACGGTGCTCGCGTTGATCGCAGCCGCGACGCCCTCGCGAGGCCAGAGCTTCTCTGCGTCGAAGGGACAGAGCGCGCAGCAGCAGAGCAGCGACACGGCCGAATGCCAGGGGATCGCCGTGCAGCAGTCTGGATTCAATCCGGCCGGCGCACAGGCCGCCCCACCACCTCCCGGAGGGCAGCGGGTCAGAGGAGCGGCGCGCGGCGCGGCCGTGGGTGCCGCCGCAGGAGCCATCGGCGGGGATGCGGGCAAGGGGGCCGCGGCCGGGGCGGCAGCCGGCACCGTCGCGGGCGGCATGAGGAAGCGTCAGGCCGCCGAGAGCAGCAAGCGGCGACCAGCCAAGGCCAGGCTGCCTACGGGAGGGCGCTGTCCGCCTGCATGCAGGGCAAGGGCTACACCGTCCACTAGGCGCGACCGCGAAGGCGACGTTCGGCTGTTTGACACCCGACCGATCGGTCGGCTACATGAGACCGATCGGACGGCCATGACGAACGCTGCTGCAGCCCCCCGGCCTTCGCGCGACAAGATCCTCGACTGCGCCGAGCAGCTCTTCGCGCGTCGCGGCTTCGCGGGCATCGGGCTCTCCGAGGTGGCCGAGCAGGTTGGGCTCTCGAAGTCCTCCCTGTTCCACCACTTCACGAGCAAGGCGCAGCTCTACGCCGCGGTGATGGCGCGCATCATGGACCGCATCGAGACCGAGCTCATGCGCTCGCTGTCGCTCGGCGGCACTCCGGTCGAGCGGCTCGATCGCTGGCTCGACCTCGTGATCGACGTGCTCGCGAAGCACCCGACCTATGCGCGCCTCCTCCTGCGCTCGCTCTTCGAGGACGACGAGCTCACCGGCGAGCTGCCCGAGGAGCAGGCCGTCAACGCGACCATCCGTCGCATCGTCGGCGCCGCGGAGCGTCTCCTGAAGGAGGGCATGGAGGGCGGCGTCTTCCGTCCCGCCAACGCCCCTCACACCGTGCAGACCATCATCGGCGCCACCGTGTATCACTTCGCCTCGGGCGAATTCGGTGAAGAGCTGATCGGGCGGCCCCTCTTCTCGGGGAGCGAGGTGCGCCGCCGCAAGCAGGAGGTCAAGGCGCTCATCCGCCACGGCCTCGTCGTGTCTCCCCTCCATGTCGCGAGCCGCAAGTGAGGATCGAACGATGAAGCCCCTGCTACCCGACAACCGCCGTCAGATCGGATCCTTCGAAGTCGTCGACTTCGTCGACGAGACGCAGATCCAGCGCCTGCGTACCCAGCTCGACGTCGAGGTACCGCTCGAGCTGCACTGGACGTGGGAGTACGGCAGCGAGGTCGAGGAGCTTCGGTCGCTCTACGAGCGCGGCAAGAAGGGCCAGTGGAACGCCGAAGAGGACGTCGACTGGTCGATCCCCATGCCGCGCGAAGAGTGGTTCATGGTCAAGGAGGGCGGCGCGCTCATGCCGTCGATCCTCGCCACCATGGAAGCCGATGACGCGACCTGCCGGGCGGCGGCATGGGACGAGTTCTCGCACTTGATCTCGCAGCTCCTCCACGGCGAGCAGGCGGCGCTCCAGCTCTGCGGCCAGCTCGTGAACACCTGCCCCACCATGGACCAGAAGTGGTACGCGGGCTCGCAGGTGATCGACGAGGTGCGGCACGTCGAGGTGTTCGCGAAGTTCCTGCAGCGCAAGATGGGCGTGATCCACCCGATCGACCCGACCTTGAAGGTGCTGCTCGACAAGCTCCTCGAGGCGCCGACGTGGAAGCTGAAGGTGCTCGGCATGCAGACCCTGTTCGAGGGCATGGCGGTCGGGATCATGGACATCGTGAAGCGCGCCAACACGAGCCCCCTCATCGAGGACATCATCACCCGCGTCCACCAGGACGAGGCGCGGCACGCGGCCTTCGGCATCCTCTCGATGCGCCGCATCGTGAAGGAGTCGACCGAGGAGGAGCGCGCCGCGATGGAGGACTTCGCGTTCGAGGTCCTCGAGACCCTCAACGCGAACCAGCAGCTCGACATGCTGCGCCGGTTCGGGCCGAAGTACGGCCTCGAGCCCGATGCCGTCGTGCAGAGCATGCACTCGCTCGAGCAGTGGGGGTTCCTGAACAGCGAGCCCTTCATGCACACCGTGATGCCGAACTTGATGCGCCTCGGGCTCATCACCGAGCGAACCGAGGAAAAGTATCGCGCGCGCGGCATCCTGTTCGGCGAGCATCTCGCCCAGCGCGGCTCGCTGCCGATCGTCAACTAACCGACCCAAGACTTCGTCTTGGGTCGGAGGCCTAGGTGTCGCCGAACGTCGGCGGACGCTTCTGGAGGAAGGCCGTGATGCCTTCGCGGAAGTCGCTCGTCTGCGCGGCGAGGATCTGATTGCGATCCTCCATCGCGACGGCGGCTTCGAGCGACGGCGCGTCGATCGAAAACTTCAGGCACTCCTTGGTGAGGCGGAGCCCGATCGGCGAGTTGCGCAGCATGTCCTGCGCCATCGCGCGCGCGGCCGACTCGAGCTCGGCGTCGGGGACGACGCGCGACACGAGCCCGGTCCGCTCGGCGCGCGCCGCGTCGATGAAGTTGCCGGTGAGCAGCAGCTCGGAGGCGATCGATGCTCCCACCAGGCGCGGCAGGAAGTAGCTGACGCCAACGTCGCAGGCCGAGAGGCCGATGCGGATGAAGGCAGCGTTCATGCGCGCCGACTCGCCCGCGATGCGCACATCGGCCGCGAGGGCGAGCGCGAAGCCGCCGCCGCACGCGGCACCCTGCACCGCCGCGACGATCGGCTGCGGGGCGCGGCGCATGAGCATGACGAGCTCGCTGACGGCACGCTGGGCTCGCAGACCGCCCTGTACGGAGCCACCGGCGCCCTCGCCGCCGGTGTTCTCCTTGAGGTCCAGGCCCGCACAGAACGCGCGACCGGCGCCACGGAGCACCAGCACGCGCGTCTCGCGGTCGTCGTGCAGCTTCCAGAAGAAGTCGCCGAGCTCGCGGATGAGGGTCGTGCTCATCGCGTTCAGCGAGTTCGGGCGATCGAGCGTCAGCCAGGTGAGGTGCTCTTCGCGATCGACGCGCAAGGTCTCGTACATCTCCCTACCTCCGAGGAATCGTCCCGAGGGCGAGCAGCCACGCGCCGGCAACCATGGCCAGCGCCGCGCCCCCGAGCCATTGCTGTACGCGGCGGCCCGGTGGATCGCTCTGCAGCACGGCGACCGCGAGACCGAGGCCGATCCCGACCTGGAACCCGAAGAAGTGGGCGGCGAGGTCGGCGTGCTCGCCCGTGCCGAGAATCCCGAGCAGCGCCAAGCCGGCAGCGAACGGCACCCACGGACGCCTTCCCGCGCCGCCCGACCGCATGATCGCGAGCCCCGCGAGGATGCCGACGGCGCCGAACACCGCCGTCGACGCGCCGACGCTCGTGTGCGTGCCGGTGCGTAGATACGCGTTCAGCAAGTTGCCGCCGGCGCCGGCGACGAGGATCAGCATGCCGCCCAGGCCCGGACCCAGCAGCCGGCACACGGCGGTTGCGAGCAGCGCCATCGCAACGACGTTGCCGAGCAGATGCGTCGGATCGGCGTGCAGCGTGAGCGCGGTCACGGTGCGCCACACCTGACCCGAGACGATCGCGCCCGCGTTCGCCTCGCCGGCGAGGAATGCCGGGCTCGCGCCGATCCGGTAGCCGGTGAAGGGGCGGAACGCGATCAGCAGTGCGGCGATGCAGTAGCCGGCGCGCGTGGGACCGTACTCGAACGCCTCGGGGGCCGGCGGCGGCGCCGCGTCCGCCTCGTACGCTGCGAGCGCATCGGCGGCGCGCGTCGCGTCCCGCACCGAGACGACCAGCGCCCAGCCCTCCGCGCGCGGATCGACGCGGCACGGTACGCCGGCCGCCGAGAGGACGACGGCCCAATCGCGCGCCTGGCCTTCGTTCGGCGTCGTGCGCGCCGTCAGCTCCTCGCCGTCCGCCATCCGCACCCAGCCTATCTTCGCTCCGAGTCGGACGCGACCGAGAGGACGAGGACCGACGGCGTTTGCGTGACGACATGCAGTCCGCTTCTCCGGGTGGACGGCACGCAAGGCCCATGCCTGGGCCTACGCGGCCGGAGCTCGTCGAGGCGTACTACCACGGTCGTCGGGCCGGTCGTGTTACCTCCGACGCCCGCGTGACTCACGCGCTGGCGCGCGTCCCTTCCGTCGTGCCGCGCTCGGCCAGGTACTGGCTGTAGAGCCAGGCGAGGAAGCGCTCGACGCCGTGCACGACGAACGTCGTGCGCAGCGACGGGAAGAGCTCGAAGGCGTGCTGCGCACCGGGGATCTCCGCGTACACCACCGGCGCCCGCAGCGCCCCGCGCAGCAGCTCGGTGAAGCGCCGCGCCTCGGCGACTGGCACGAGCGTGTCGCGGTCGCCGTGGACGACGAAGAACGGCGGCGCGTCCTCGTGCACGCGGCTCATCGGCGACGCCTTCTCGTACGCGTCGCGCGCGTGGGCGAGCTTCGTCTTCATGACGTAGCGAGCGAGGAGCTTGCCCAGACCGGGATTTCGGTAGTGCCCGTGGCGGTCGGTGAAGTCGTACACGCCGTAGAACGCAACACAGCCGCGGACGCTGGTGTCGACCGCTTCGAAGCCCGGCTGGTATTCCGGATCGTTCGCGGTGAGCGCCACGAGCGACGACAGGTGCCCGCCCGCCGAGCCGCCAGTGACGACCAGGAAGTCCGGATTGGCGCCGTACTGGGCGCCGTGCTCGCGGATCCAGCGGATCGCGTGCTTCACGTCGACGAGCGGCTCGGGGAACGTCGCGCGCGGCGAGAGACGGTAGTCGACGCTGACGCACACCCAGCCCCGCGCCGCGAGGTGGAGCATCAGCGGAATGCCCTGCTCGTTCTTGCTGCCGACCATCCATCCGCCGCCGTGGACCTGGAGCAGCGTGGGACACCCGCTTGGACGGTCGCGATGTCGATAGACGTCGAGGTGGAGACCGAGGTTCCCCACGCGGTGATACTCGACGTCGCGGATGCGCTCGACCGACGCGTGACGCATCGGGAACGGCAGCGCGATCTGCCACCAGTCGACGGCCGGCGCGAGCTGCTCGCGCACGGCGGGGAGGATCCGATCCACGTAGTCGTCGCCGAGCGCCGTCGTGAGCGCGGTCTCGACGACGCCCTCGGCGGCGCGCGCCTTCACGTAGCAGCGCGCGAGGCCGAGCCACGACACGAGCGTCAGCCCGAGCGCCACCCAGCCCGGCCATGCGGCGAGCGCGCCCGCCCACACGAAGACGAGCGTCATCGCCGCTTGCCACGCGATGTGGTGGAACGCGAGCTCGGTCGTGAGCCACCCCGCGAAGAACGATCCGAGCGCCATCGGCGCCGGCCAGTTGATGGGGCGATACGCGTTGAACGTGAACCAGGTGCCGGCCGCAGCTGCGACGAGAAAGAGCCAGGGCGCCCAGGCCTGGAGCAGGAGCATCGGCTAGTCGATACGCCATCCGGTACGGCTCCGGTCAAGCGCCGGCTCGTTTGCCGGCCACCCCGCGCACCTGCCATGAAGCCGCCCATGCGAACCGCACTCGTCGCGACGGCGATCGTGACCGCCCTGCTCGTCGGCCGCCCCGCCGGGGCGACCGACTGGACGCCCCAGGCGTGGACGAACGAATCCACGGTCGACCTTCGCACCACGGACCCGGGCCAGGAGCCGCACTGGTTCCCCGTGTGGCTCGTCGTGCTCGACGGCCAGCTCTACGTGCGTCTCGGGTCGCGCGCCGCGGGTCGCTTCGATCGCAACATCAGCAAGCCCGTGATCGGCGTGCGCATCGGCGGCAAGACGTTCGAGCAGGTCCGCGGCGTCCAGGCCCCCGAGATGGCGCAGAAGGTCGCGACCGCGATGGGGCAGAAGTACTGGAGCGATCTCTTCGTCGCGTACATGAACCACCCGTACACGCTGCGCCTGGAGCCGATCTCGACCGCGAGCGACGACGGGCTCTAGACCTCGCCCTTCAGCTGCTCCAGCACCTGGCTCGGGTGGTCCTCGGCCTTGGCCACCTTCCTCCAGTGCTTGCGCACCTTGCCGTCGGGACCGATCCAGACGGTCGAGCGGATGACGCCGATCACCTTCTTGCCGTACATCGTCTTCTCGCCGTAGGCGCCGTAGGTCCCCATCATCTTCTTGTCGGGATCCGACAGCAGCGGGAACGGCAGCTTGTACTTGGCGCGGAATTTCTGGTGCGACGCCGCGCCGTCTCCCGAAACGCCGACGACCGCGACACCGAGCTTCTGGAGCGTCTTCCAGTCGTCGCGGAACCCGCACGCCTCCTTCGTGCACCCGGGCGTGTCGTCCTTCGGATAGAAGTAGAGGACGAGATGCTTGCCGGCGAAATCGCCGAGCGAGACCTTCTTCCCGTCCTGATCGGGTAGCGAAAACGCGGGGGCCTTCTTGCCTTCTTCGATCGCCATGGCGAGTGCTGATTCCACTCGCGCAGGACTCCGTCAAGGCGATGTGCCCGGCGAGCGCGACCTGGAACGTGCGCCGTCACCCGATATCCTCGAATCGTGGCCATGGCGGCGGCGAGACCCCGTCGACTCGCGCTCTCCTCCGCGGCCGGCGCGGCCGGCGGCGGACTCTCGGGCTGGATCGTCGGCGTCTCCGGCGGCGCCGGCCCGCTGGCCCTGCTGCTCGTCCTCGTGGGGATCGCGCTCGGCGCATTGCTCGGCGCGCTGATGCCGCTCCTATGGCGCTGGATCGACGCGCACCCGCGTTGACAGGTCCACGGTCGCCGGTCATCGATGGGCGAGATGACGCTCGTCGAGGTCCGTGGCCTCCGGCTCGCGCTCGGCGGCCGCACGATCCTCGACGACGTGAGCTTCGCGATCTCGGCCGGCGAGGTCGTGGGGCTGCTCGGACCGAACGGCGCGGGCAAGACGACCACCCTGTCGGTGCTCTCGACCCTGCGGCGACCCGACGCCGGTACGGTGGTCGTCGCCGGCCACTCGGTTTCGGACGCGCCGGCGGCGGTGCGGAGCGCGCTCGGCGTCGTCCCGCAGTCGATCGCGCTCTACCCATCGCTCTCGGCGCGCGAGAACCTCTGGTTCTTCGCGCGTGCCGCCCGCCTGCGCGGCGGCGCCGCGCGTGCAGCGGTCGATCGCGCGCTCGCGCTGGTCGGTCTCGCGGATCGTGCCTCCGACGTGGTCGCGACGTTTTCGGGCGGCATGCAGCGGCGCCTCAACCTCGCGTGTGGGCTCCTGCACGCGCCCCGCGTGGTGCTCCTGGACGAGGCGACGGTCGGCGTCGATCCGCAGTCGCGCGAGCGGATCCTCGACGCGGTCCGTGGCCAGGCGACGCGCGGCGCGGCCGTCCTCTTCAGCACCCACCTGCTCGAGGAAGCCGAGCGCGTCTGCGATCGTGTCGTGCTGCTGGACCACGGGCGGGTCATCGCCTCCGGAACGCCCGCGGCGCTCGTGCACGAGCTGGGCGAGGGCCTGCGGCTGACGCTCGTCACGCGCGACCCGCTGCCGGCGGGATGGCTCCAGGGCGCTGCTGCCGGGTCGGCGGCGGGCGCGCCGGTCGTGACGCCGCGCGGTCACGAGGCGCAGGTGACGCTCGCGACGCTCGCCGACGCCGCGCTCGTGCTCGAGCGCGCGACCGCCACCGGCGGCGACGTGCTCGAGTTCCACCTCCACCAGACGGACCTCCAGGACGTCTTCCTGCGCCTCACGGGCCGCGAGCTGCGCGATTGATGGGTGCGCTCGGACCCCTGTTCGCGAAGGATCTGCGCCTGCTCTGGCGGGATCGCGCCGGGCTCTTCTTCCTCATGATTGCGCCCATGGTCGTGATCGCCGTCGCGGGCTTCTCGCTCGCGAACCTCTACGGTGCCGACCCGAGCGGGCAGACGGCCTACGAGCTGCCCTTCGTCAACGAGGACGGCGGCACGCTCGGCCGCAGCATCCGCGAGCGGCTCGCGAACGAGACCTCGGTGCGGCTTCAACCCGTCGCGACACGCGCCGAGGCCGAGGACCTCGTCCGCCGCAAGCGCGCCGGCTCGGCCCTCGTCGTACCCGCGGGCACCGAGGCGGCGCTCGATCGGGGCGAGCCCGCCCGGCTCGTTCTCTACGTCGACACGGTCAAGTACCTCGAGCGCCTGAACGTGCGCGCCAAGCTCTCCGAGCTGCGCGAGGACCTGGCCCGTGAGCGGGCGACACGGCTCGCCGACGACGCGCGCGCCGAGCGCGAGCGGGTGGCGCAGCAGCTCGGCGAGCTGCGCAGCCGTACGCTACGGGCGCATGACGAGCTCGAAGCGGCCTGGAACGACGCCGCCAAGCGACGGCGCGGCGCCGAGGCGTCGATCGCCCGCGCCCGCGACGACGTGGCGCAGGCGCTCGATGCCCGTCTCGCGCCGCTCCGCGCCTACCTCGACCAGCTCGCGGCGAAGCGGCGCGCCTTCGAGGACTGGCTCGCGGAGCTGCGCCGGCTCGCGGGCAGTCGCGCCGACGCGATCCCCCCACCCCCCGCCTTCCCCGAGCCGCCGCCGATGGTCTCGGCGGCGGGCGCGCTCCCGAAGCTCGCCCTCGAGCTCCCGGCGCTCCCCGCGCTGCCGAAACTCGACGTTCCCGACGTCGCGCTGCCGCCCCCGCCCGCCGCCGTGCGCGCCTCGCTCGGCGTCGACGAGGTGAACGTCGGCGGCGGCGCCGTCACCATGAACACCTTCGACCAGAACGTGCCCGGGTTCGCGGTGACGTTCATCCTGCTCGGCATGCTGCTCGGGGTCTCCCTCGGGCTCGTCGACGAGCGCGACTGGGGCACGCTCGACCGGCTGCGCGCGATGCCGGTGTCCCTGACGCAGGTGCTGGTTGCGAAGCTCGGCGCGCGCTTCTGCGTCGGCGTCGCGCAGATGATGGTGCTGCTCGCAGTCGGGTGGCTCTGCTTCGGCGTCTCCCTCGGGCCGGAGCCGTGGGCCCTCGTCCTCCCCACGATCGGAATCGTCTTCGCGGGCGCGGCCTTCGGGCTCGTGGTCGCGGGGGCGACCCGATCGCGCGAGGCACTCCTGCCCGTCGGGTCGATCGTCATCATGACGATGGCGGCCGTCGGCGGCTGCTGGTGGCCGATCGACCTCGAGCCGCGCTGGATGCGGGAGGTGGCACTCGCGTTCCCGACGACCTGGGCGATGGACGCGTTCAACGACCTCATGATGCGACACCGCCGGCACGAGGCGGCCCTCGTGCCGACGGCGGTGATGCTGACCTACGGACTCGTGTACCTCGCAGCCGGCGTCGCGCTCTACCGGCGCCGGCTGCGGTGATCCCGCTCAGGCCTCCGCGATGCTGGCGCGCCTCGCCCGCGTGGTGGTAGCGTCCCGCGCCGTGCCGCCCACCATCGGGCTCGACGTCGGCGCGACGCTGTGCAAGCTCGCGGTACGCGGCAAGGATCTGGTGACCGAGCACCATCCTTCCCGGGACCTGGGCCCGGTTCGCGCGCGGCTCGAGGGGCTCGCTCCTGCGCGGCTCGCCGCAACCGGAGGTGGCGCCGTCGGCCTCGGTGCCGAGGTCGCCGGTGTGCGCGTCACGCACGTCCCCGAGTTCGAGGCCTGGGCACGCGGCGCCCCGATCGTCGCCGCCGACGAGGGGGTCGTGCTGCCCGATCGCTATCTGCTCGTCTCACTCGGAACGGGAACCTCGGTCCTGTCGGTCGACGATGGGCAGGTCTCGCGCGTCGGCGGCACGGCGCTCGGCGGTGGCACGGTGCTCGGGCTCGGACGTCTCCTGCTGGGCGCCGAGTCGTTTCGCGCGATCGCCGAGCTGGCGTCGCAGGGCGATCGCCGGCGCGTCGATCTCCTGGTCGGCGACGTCTATCGTGAGGTCGCACCCGCCATCGCCGCCGACCTGACGGCGTCGAGCTTCGCGAAGCTCGCGTCGACGCGGCCCGAGGACGTCGCGCACGCGCTCATGGGGCTCGTCGGCGAGAACGTGGCGCTCATCTGCGGCGGGCTCGCTCGCGGCGCCCGCATTGACGCGGTCGTCTACTGCGGCTCGACGCTGGCGGGCAACCGGGCCCTGCGCACGATCCTCGAGGACATCACGACGCGCTTCGGGAACCGCCCGCTCTTTCTGGCGCGCGGCGCGTTCTGCGGCGCGGTCGGCGCGGCCGCGGTTGCGCACGGATCGGACGCGGGTACGATCTGAGCATGCGCCTCATTGCGTCGGTCGTCGTGATGCTCGGGCTCGCGGTGCCGTATGCCCGAGCCGAAAGCCCGGTCGTCGGCGTGCCGAAGGAGTCGGCGCGGACCGCAGGGCACGCCATACGCGACGGGACGCTCGCGGTCGGCCGCACCGTGCGCGACTTCTTCAAGGGCGGGCCGCGCAAGGCCAAGCAGACCTGGAAGGAGAACGCCGCCCGCACCCGCGCCGATGCACACGCCGACAAGGAGCGCGTCAAGGCCGCCGCGCACGAGTAGGCCCGCCGAGACGTTGACCGTGCCCCGGCGAAGGCGTTAGCTCGAGGCCGTGACCGAGCGGGTCATCGACGCCGACGGCCACGTCCTCGAGCCGCCGGACGTATGGGCGCGGTACATCGAGCCCGCCTGGCGGGAGCGCGCGATTCGCGTCGCGCGACAGCCGGACGGACGCGACGCGCTCGTCGTGGACGGGCGGCCGGCGCGGCTCACGACGCCCGAGATGCTGGGCGGATTCGGCGGCATGGGGAAGCGTTTCGACGAGCTCGCGGCCGCGTGCCTCTCGGGTCGCTACGCTGAGAACGCGCCGCGTCCCGCGGTCGATCCGGCGGCTCGCATTGCGCTCCTCGACCGCGACGGCATCGCCGCCGCCCTTCTCTACCCGAGCCTCGGCCTGCAGTGGGAAGCCGAGGTGTCCGACCACGCCTACGCGCTCGCACATGCGCGCGCGTACAACCGGTGGATCGAGGAGTTCTGCGCGGGCAGCGGTGGGCGGCTCCTGCCGATCGCGCACCTCTCACTGGGCGATCCGGCGGCGGCCGCCGCCGAGCTGCGTCGCGCCGTGCGGGCCGGGGCGCACGGCGGCTTCCTCCTGCCCTTCACGCTCTCCGGTCTCCCGCACGGACATCCCGCGCACGATCCGCTCTTCGCCGCCGCGTGCGACTTGGGCGTGCCGATCGCGCTGCATACAGGCATCGATCCGCCGTCGCGCGCGCTGCACCATCGCTTCGACGAGCTCACGTGGCCCGAGGCCGTGCCGTTTCCCGGCGCCTGGTATCTCCAGGTGATGTTCGCGCAGGCGGTGCAGCAGGCCTTCACGACGTTCTTTCAGTACGCGACCTTCGACCGCTTCCCCGGGCTCCGTCTCGTCGTGTTGGAATCGGGTGCCGGCTGGCTCGGCTACTGGATGGACCGCATGGACGCGCTCGCGCGCTCGAGCTTGCGCGTCACGATCCCGCTCCGCGATCCGCCGAGCGCCTACGTGCGACGCCAGTGCTGGATCTCGGGCGACCCCGACGAGCGGACGCTTCCGCTCGTCATGCAGCACGTCGGCGCGGACCGTTTCCTGTGGGCGACCGACTACCCCCACAGCGACCACGACGCCGGCTACATGGACGAGCTGCGGGAGCTGGCGGCGATGCTCCCTCGCGACGCCCGCGCGGGCCTTCTCGGAGGCAACGCGGCGTTGCTCTACCGGATATAGAAGGACGCCTCGCCGCCACGGGCGTGTGCGGAGAGGCGTCCTACATCGGCACCACGCGCGCCGTCGTCGACTTGAAGGCCGGGGTCGCCGAGCGCGGGTCGATCTCACGGGGGATCAGCACGTTCGCCTCGGGATAGTACATGGCGAGGTTTCCGGGCGGGAGCGGCGCCACGCGCACGAGGGCATCCATCGCGCCGGTCGCGTTCTCGACGCGCACCCGCGCGTCCTTCGCGAGGCCGAGGCGGCGCGCGTCCTCGGCGTTCATCATGACGACGTCGCGGCGCTCGTTGCCACGATAGAGGTCCTCGTCCTCGTAGACGACGGTGTTGAACTGTCCCTCTGAGCGCACCGTCATCAACCGGAATTCACCCGCGCCCGGCGCATACGCCGGGAGTGGCGTCACCCGACAGCGCGCGCGGCCGTCCGGCGTCGCGAAGCGGGGCTCGTGATGGATGCGCCCGCCAACCCGAAACTCCTCGCGGGTGCGATCGACGTCGCCGATCTTCTCGTAGCCCGGGACCACCCTCGCGATCGCTGCGCGGATCGCGACGTGATCGGTGAGCGCGCCGAAATCGACGGGACCCGGGGGCAACACCGCCTTCGCGAGCGCGGCGATGATCTCGACCTCGGAGCGCATCTCCGCCGACGCGGCTGGCGCGCCGCCGTCGGACAGCCGCACGAAGTTGAACATGCTCTCCTGCGTCGTGCACTGTCGCTCCTCGTCACGCGCCAGCGCCGGCAGCACGAGGTGCGTGCGTCCCCGGCCGTGGACGTGGCTCTCGTTCAGCTTGGTCGAGACGTAGACCGTGGTCCCGATCTTGCGGAGAGCCTCACCCGTCCAGAGGCGATCCGGCGTCGCGGAGAAGAGGTTGCCGCCGAGCAGCAGCGCCGCGTCGATGCGCCCCGCCGCGGCCGCTTCGACGCTCGCCAGCGTGTGCATGCCGGGTGCGCTAGGCAGTCGCACGCCGTACAGCTCGCCCAGCCGCCGCGCGAACTCGGTCTTCAGCGCCGGCGCGACGCCGACCGAGCCGACGCCCTGCACGTTGGAGTGACCCCGGATCGGCAGCAGCCCACAGCCCGGCCGGCCGACCCAGCCGCGCGCGAGCGCGAGGTTGACGATCGCCTGCACGTTGTCGACGCCGTTCTGGTGCTGCGTGATGCCCATCGCCCACGCGAAGATCCCCCGTCGCGCCTTCCCGAGCAGCTCGGCCGCCTGCTCCACCTGCTCGCGCGGCACGCCGCACGCCTCGCGCAGGGCGCGCGCGTCGTGCGCCATCACGGCCGTGCGTACCGCGTCCCATCCGGTCGTGTGGGCGCCCAAGAACGCGTGGTCGACCGCACCCCGCTCGATCACTCGTCGCAGCAGCAGCACCAGGAGCGCCACGTCCGATCCCACGTGCGGCTGCAGGTAGAGGTCCGACACCTCCGACCCGAACATCATGCTCTTCCAGTCCGACGGAACCCGGAACCGCACCAGCCCGACCTCGCGGTACGGATTCACGACGATCACCTTGCCGCCGCGGCGGCGCAGCTCCACGAGCTGCGTGATGAGCCGCGGATGGTTCGAGGCGGGATTGGCACCGACGACCACCGCCAGATCGGCCTGGCCCAGGTCCTCGAGCGTGACCGTCGCGGTGCCGCTCCCAATTGCCTCGGCGAGCGCGACGCTGGAGGCCTGGTGGCAGTAGTACGAGCAGTTGTTGACGTTGTTCGTCCCGTAGACGCGCGCGAAGCACTGCAGGAGAAATGCCGCCTCGTTGCTGCTGCGGCCCGAGGCGTAGAAGAAGGTGCGGTCGGGGATCGTCGCGGTGAACGCGCCGGCCGCCAGGTGGAGCGCCTCGTCCCATCCGATCCGGCGCAGGTGCGTGTCGCCCTCGCGCCAGACGATCGGGAATCCGATGCGTCCCGCGTGCTCCAGCTCGCGCGACGACCAGCGCTCGAGCTGTGCCAGGTCGTGCGTGCGCAGGAACCTCTCGTCGATCGGCGGCTGCATGTCCGCCGCCTGCGCCTGGATCGACTTCTTGCAGACCTCGGGGAACGAGCCGGTCTCGTTGCGCATGCCGCCTTGCTGGCCGCCCATGCCGACCGCGCACGTCTTGCAGGTGTTGTGCGACGCCAGGCGCCGAGTGACCTCGAGCAGCCCGCCGGCCTCGCGTGCTCTCGCGATGGAGTAGCCGATCGCGGCGAAGCCGCCGCCCGAGCGCCGGGGCCGCATGGCACGCTAGCCGAGGGCGCCCGTTTGACGCAACGCCGCGATCCGCGCCGCGTCGTAGCCGAGGACCCGGCGCAGCACTTCGTCCGTGTCTCGCCCGGGCTCGCGAGCCGCAATTCCCGGCACCGGCAGCTCCTCGCCGAGCAGCTTCACCGGCGACGGCATCAGATCGGTCCCCGCCTCCCGGTAGGACCGAAGCGGGAGGCGCGCCTGAAACTGCGGATCCTTCGTGATCGTCTTCACCGTGTTCGCCGGGCAGATGGGCGTATTCACCTCGAGCCCGAACGCGATCCACTGCTCGGTCGTGCGCGTCGCGAAGATGGCCGCCAGCTCGCGGCGCAGCGCCGTATTGCCGCGCGCGTGGTCCGCGTACTTCGCGCCCGGGTTCTGCGCGTACAGCTCCGGGCGCCCGACGCCCTCGCAGAAGTTCTTCCAGAACTCGCGCTCCGACGCCATGAAGAGGACGAGGCCGTCCTTCGACCGGTAGTATTGGTAGCGGACCGACTCGGTCATGCTGTCGTCGCCGACCGGACGGCGCGGCCCCTTGCCGTCGCCGTCATTGCCCGTGACCTCGTCCTCCGGACGCTCGTACGCCTTGTTGCCCTCGATGCCGTTCCAATTGAACGCCGCCGCCGCGTCGCTCTGCGCGACCTCGAAGCGGCAGCCGACGCCCGTCGCCCGCGCGCGAATGATGGCGGCGCAGATCCCGAGCGCAGCATAGAGCGGGCCCGCGTTGATGCCGATCGCGGTGTACGACGGCAGCGTCGGCATGCCCTCCGCGTTGAAGGTCGGACGGGCCACGCCCGCCCAGACGTCGTACGCGATGCCGTGGCTCGGCATGTCCTTGTACGGCCCGGTCATGCCGTAGCCCGAGAGCGTGCAGAAGACGATTCTCGGGTTCACCTTGCGCAGGTCGTCGTAGCCGAGGCCGCGGCGCGCGAGCGCCCCGGGACGCATGCCCTCGATGACGGCGTCGGCGCCGCGCGCGAGGTCCATGTACGTGGCGACGCCCTCGGCCGTCCGCAGATCGAGGATGATGCTCTTCTTGCCGCGATTCAGATGCCAGTGCAGCAGCGAGATGCCGTCGACGATCGGGAAGGCCATCTTGCGCACGTAGTCCCCACCCGGTCCTTCCACCTTGATGATCTCGGCGCCGAGATCGGCGAGCTGCATGCCGACGGCGCCGGGTCCGAGCAGCGCACTCTCGATGATGCGAACGCCGGCGAGCAGACCTGCGGGAGATTTTTCGGTCGTCATGGCGGCTCGCGCTTACCACGGAGCGGCGCGCTGGGCGACACCCCGCGCAGCTGTTTTGCGCCCGGCCCCGCCCTCCTCTACAAGGGAACGCGATGGGGCGGCGGTGGGGGTTGGTGCTTTCGGGCGGTGGTGCGCGCGGCGCGTTCCAGGTGGGCGTGCTCGAGCGGCTCCTCCAGGATCCGGAGTTCGGCACGGGGCCCGTGGTGGCCTCCGGGACGTCGGCGGGCGGCATCAACGCGGCCCTGCTGGCGAGCGGCAAGAGTCCGCAGGAGATGCGGCAGTTCTGGCGCGACATCGCCGCCGATCCGCCGGTGGTCGTCGATCCGACCTTCTTCGAGGAGGCCATCAAGGCGGTCGCCGACCTCGCCGCCGAGGACTCGCTCGACGTGTTCGGCGGCGGTCCGGCCGTACGGCGCTTCATCCAGCGCGCGCAGAACCACGTGCCGCCGCGGGTCGGAAGCTTCCTCGCGCTCGTGACGGAGTATCTGCTGACGTCGCGGTTCGATCTCGTCGGCCGCTTCCTCGGCGGCGTGCGACGCTCCGCGCTCGCCGACACGACCCGGCTGCGCCAGCGACTCATCGACACGTTCGGCGGCGAGACGATCCACGAGCGTGCGATGCACCTCGCCATCAACACGGTCGACGTGCGCACCGGTCGCATCGTGCGCTACGTGACGGCCGCGACGCCGCTCACGCGCGAGCCCGACTATCACATCGTGAAGGCGATCACGGTCGACATGGTGCTGGCGAGCGCGAGCATTCCGCTCCTGTTCCCGCCCGTCGCGGTGGAGAACCATCTCCTGTGGGACGGCGGGCTCCTCGTGAACACGCCCCTCGCGCCGGTCGTCGCGCTCGGCGCCGAGGAGATCGTGACGGTCCTCGTGACGCAGACACCGGGCGTCGCATCGGCGCGGCCGCTCCGCAGCCTCGGCGACGCAGTCGAGCGTACGGTCGATGCCCTGCTCGAGAACGCCTACAACGTCGACCGCAAGCTCCTCTTCACCCGGAACCGCCTCGCGAAGCTCGAGGGCGGCTATCGGGCGGTGCGGCTCTACAAGGCGCTGCGGCCCGAGACGGAGATCTGCGGCCCCGGCTCCTACCTCGACTTCCGCCGCGTGATGCTCGAGAAGCTCGCGACCGCCGGCCGCCGCGCCGCCGACGCGTGGCTCGCAGCCGGACCGCCGGAAGACGATCTCCCCGAGCCCAACGAGCTCGACGCCGTCTCCGACGTCGGCTAGCGCCCGGCCGCCGGGAGGCGAACGGCGATCCGGGTGCCGGCGCCCGGCGTGCTGTCGATGGCGATCGTGCCCTCCATCACCTGGATCAGGCGCGCGACGATCGCGAGGCCGAGACCGGAGCCGGCCTGCGGCGAGGAGCCCCGGGCGAACGGTTCGAGCACGCGATCGCGCAGCTCGGGCTCGATACCGGGACCGGTGTCCTCGACCGAGATGCAGACGCCCTCGCCCTCGAGCGCCGCCATGAGCCGCACGCAACCCTCGTTCGTGAACTTCGCGGCGTTGGTGAGGAGATTCACGAGGATCTGCCGGACGCGCTCGGGATCCGCCCGGGCGACGATGTCCTCGGGCACCGCCGCCTCGAAGCGCACGGGGCGGTTGCGCAGCAGCGCCTCCATCATCTCGGCGAGCGATGGGATCAGCCGGGCGACCGCCATCGGCTGCGGCGTCCACGCGACCTTTCCCTGCTCGATGCGGGCCAGATCGAGCAGGTCGTTGATGAGCCCCAGCTGATCCGCCGCCGTCCGCAGGATGCGGCGGAGCGTGTCCGACTGCTCGGCCGTGAGCGGCCCGAACGCCTCCTCGTGCAGGAGCTGCGTGTAGCCCGTGATGATGTTGAGCGGGGTCCGCAGGTCGTGCGAGACGCTGGCCAGGAAGTCGCTCTTGGCGCGATTGGCGCGCGTGATGGCCTCGACGAGCAGTACCTTGCGCAGCGCGGCCGTCGCCACGGTGGCGAGGATCCGCGCGTCCTCCTCGTCGGTCGGCCGGAATCGGCGCGGATGGTCGCGATCGTGGACGACGAGCACCCCCACCGGCCCCGCGTCGTCGAAGAGGGGGACGGCCAGCACCGAGGCGGGATGGAAGCGCCGCGCCGCCTCGTGGAGCATGTACTCCGACTTCCGGAAGTCGTTCGCGACCAACACCTGCCTCGATCGCAGCGCGTCGGTCGACACCGAGCGCGCGTCGAGCGCGATGCGCGCGAGCTCGGCCCCCCTGTCCTGCGCGGCGGTCTGTCGCGCGACCAAGGCATCTTCCTCGACCATGAGGAGCCAGGCGCCGCTCGCACGAAAGAGGTCTCGGCTCATCTGTCCCAGGAGCGCCCCGACGTCGAGCGCGTCGGTCGCCGCCAGGACCTGCGCGGCCCACGTCGCGAGCCACGTGCGCCGCGTGACGAGACGCGCGGCGTCGGATTCGAGGCGGGCGTTGCGAACCAGCAGCGCCACGTGCGCCGCTACCCGCTGCAGGGCCTCGATCTGCTCCGCGCTGAAGCGCTGCGAGTGCTTGAGGCCGCAGCTGATCGTGCCCTCGTTCTCGCCGTTGAAGACGAGGGGGAGCAGGATCAGCCCGGACAGCTCGGCGGCGTCGAGCACCTCGGCCATGACTGGTGACGCGTCGGCCGTCGACGCGCACAGGAGACGGCCCGCCGACAGACCCGTGTCGTCCCCGAACGTCCGCGACCCGAAGCCACGCCGCAGGAAGCGCTCGACGACGTGCGCCGGAGTTCCGAAGTCCGCCTTCGGCAGGTAGGTCCGCGTGCGCCGCGAGTAGGCGTAGATGGTCGTCTGCTCGCACGGCACCGCCTCGACGAGCGCACGGCAGATGCGGAAGAGCACGTCGGGATAGCCTGCTGCGTCCCCGACGGCGTCGAGCACCGCGCCGAGTACACGTGAGGCGTGCGGCTCCATTACCGATCGGAGTATCGGCGCGATCGCACCAGCGGGTGAGGGTCAATCGGCTGACACCGGCAGCCGCCACGGAGTTGACAGCGGCGGGTGTTCCGTCGGAGAGTGCCGATCTCGGCCAGGACTGAGGCATGGCGCCTCCCTCCTCGGGCGCGCCTCCCAGAGGAGATTACATGGCGTTCATTCCCTCTCGTCAGCGATCGGTCGGACGTCCCCGTGACTCGCGACCGGTGCTCGCCGTCGGACAGCGGGTGTTCGTCCATTCGCCGACCGACCGTCCGATCGTCGTCCTGATGGACGAGCGCGGCGTGACGCCGGCGGGCGGCCTGGGTGACGGCGCCGAGGTCGAGGTGCTCGCCTGGCGCCCGCGCGGCTCGACCGGAACGCGCTATCGCGTGCGCGCGCGGGAGAACGGTTCGGACGGCTGGCTCGGCGCCGACGAGTTACGCACCACCGCGGCGCGCCCGGCGCCCGAGCCGCCGTCGGCCACGGCGGTGGCATCGCATCCGTCCACGCCCCGGCCCTTCGGCCAGCGCGGGTAGCGGCCTCGGGGCGGGACGCCCGATGAGCAGCCTGCACGTCATCCTTCCGATCCAGCATCTGCGCGTCGCCGACGCGCAGCTCGCCGGGCCACAGAAGCGGCTCATGCTCGCGGTCCTGCAGACGGTGCTCGACGACTGCCGGGGCACCGCCTACGCGCGCGCCACGGGCGTCGTGTCGCGCGAGGATCAGCGCGCGCAGCGCAGCGCGATCGCGTACTTCCAGAGTCGCGACCGGAGCTGGCCGTTCAGCTTCGACAACATCTGCGAGGCGATCGGCCTCGACGCGGAGGGAGTCCGGCGCAGCCTGCGCGCTCACGTCCACGAGCTGCCGGCCGGCGGCGAGCCTACCGCGTAGCCGCGGCGATCTCCTCGTACATCGCGATCTCGGGACGTCCGTCGACGATGCCGCGCATGGCTCCGAAGAACGCCTGCATGGCCGCGCTACCGCCGTGCTGCGCGAAGGCCGCCTGGTCGGCGTAGACCTCGTAGAAGACGTACACCGTCGGGTCGGCCGTGCTGCGGTGGCAGATGTACGTCTTCGTGCCGGGCTCGTTCGCCTGCACGTGCGCGGTCATCTTGCGCGCCTCGTCCTCGAAGGCGGTGGTCTTGTCGGCTTTCACTTTCAGGGTTGCGATGACGGTCAGCACGGATCGAGTCTCCTTTCAGCGTCCCTTGAACGCGGGCGGGCGCTTCTCGCGGATCGCCGCGAGCGCCTCCTGGTGGTCTTCGCTCTGGAAGGTGACGAGCTCGAGCGCGGTCGACGCATCGAACGCGACGTTGAACGCCTCCTTCACGAGCTTGTTGACGGCGAGCTTGGTGTAGCGGACGGCGAGCGGCGCGCCGGCGGCCAGCCGCGCTGCGAAGGCGCTCGCCTCGCGGTCGAGGTCCGCGGCCGGCACGACCTTGTTCACGAGCCCGATGCGCTCGGCCTCGGCGGCGGACAGCGGATCCCCCGTCAGCAGGTACTGCTTCGCCCGCGCGGGGCCCACGGCGAGCGGCCAGATGGCGGCGCCACCATCGCCGGCGACGATGCCGACCCGCACGTGCGGGTCGCCGATCGTCGCGGTGTCGGCCATGAAGATCACGTCGCACAGGAGCGCGATCGACGCGCCGAGTCCCATCGCCGGCCCGTTCACGGAGGCGACGATCGGGAGCTCGACGTCGAGGAGGTCCCAGATGAGCTGCTTCGCATCCTGCCGCAGCGCCTCCATGCGGCCGGGCTCGCGGAGCTGCGGGAACCAGTTGAAGTCGCCGCCGGCCGAGAAAGCTCGCCCCCGGCCCGTCAGCAGCACCGCCCGCGCGTCGCGCTCGCGTTTCAAATCGGCGAAGAGGCGCGTGAGATCGTGGTGGAGCGCGTCGTCGACCGCGTTCACCGCGCTGGTCGGGTGGGCGATCGTCACGCGCAGGACGTCTCCCGTGCGCGTGGTCTCGAGGGTCGTGTAGGCGCTCATAGCTGGGTCGTATCCGTATCGAGGCCGAGGAGGATGCGGCCGGCCAGCTCGAGGGTCGCGGGCGCCACCATGGCGTGCTGGGTCGCGACATGCACGTCGCGGAAGCAGCGCTGGAGGGGGCTGGTCGCGTAGACCGACGTCCCGCCGGCGGCGTTGTACATGAGGTCGGTTGCACGCGCGGCACTGCTGGTCGCGTGCGTCGCGGCGAGCCGGAGCGCCGCGCGCTGCGGCGTCGCAATCTCACCGGTCGCCTCGGCTGCGAGCCAGGCGTCGCCGATCGCGTCGGCGAGCAGCGCGCGGCCCCCACGCGCGAGCGCTTCGGCCTCGGCAACCTGCGCCTGCACGACGCCGCGCTCGGCGAGCGAGCGGCGCGAGCCTTGCGGCGTCTTCGTCGCGGCGAGCCGGATCAGCTCGTCGATCGCGGCGCGCGCGATGCCGAGCGCGACAGCGGCGATCCCGCTCGCGAGGAGGCCGAACACGGGGAAGGCGTAGAGCGCGCCGCCCGCACGTGGACGATCGGCCGTGAGGGAGACCGAGCGCTCCGCCGGTACGAAGAGGTCGTCGACGGCCATGTCGTGGCTCCCGGTTCCCCGCAAGCCGGCGACCGTCCACGTGTCGATGATCTGCGCATCGGCGGCGGGAAACAGCATCATCCGGGCGCGCGGCGCATCGCCGTCGCGCACGAGGCAACCCCCCATGAGCCACGCGCAGTGCTCGCTCCCGGACGCGAACGGCCACCGCCCGGAAACGCGATAACCCTCCGCCTCGGGCACCGCCTTGCCGCTCGGAGCGTACACGCCGCCCGTCACGACGCGCGGGTCCGTCCCGTAGATCTCGCGCGCCACGTCGTCCGGGAGATACGCCGACACGATGCCGCTCGTGGCGCCGATCATTGCGCACCATCCCGCCGAACCGTCGGCGCTGGCGATGGTCTCGATCACCTCGACGAGGCGACCGGGATGGGCCTCCTCGCCGCCGAGCGCCTGCGGAACGCAGAGGCGGAAGACGCCCGCGTCGGCAAGCGCGTGCACGAGCTCGAGCGGCACCCGCCGGGCTCGTTCGATCTCGTCCGCCGCTGCCCGGATGCGCGGCAGGAGCATCCGGACCGACTCGATCACCCGGGCGCTCCCGCGAGCTCACGCACGCGCGCGGCGAGCCAGTCGACGCGGTCCTTGCCCCAGAACCGCTCGCCCGCGACGATCCACGTCGGCACCCCCGGGCACTCGTCGCGATCGAACGCGTCCAGCGCCGCGTGTGCCATGTCTCCGGGTCCCTCGGCCATCGCCGCCGCGAGATGGCGATCGGGATCGAGCCCCGCCGTCGCGGCGGCCTGTCGTACTACCTCTTCGTCGTTGACGTCCAGCCCCAGCACCCACGCGGCGCGAAAGAGCGCGCGATCGAGCGCGCCCTCCCTGCCGCTGCCGACGGCTGCATAGTACGCGCGCGCGGGGAGCTCCTCGCGTGCGAGCGGCGAGGTCGTCCACCGCGCCGCGCGTTCGGCGAACGCCGCCGGCGGCGGCGGCACCAAGGGGATGCCGTGCCTGCGCGCCCAGCGCAGGCAGTCCTCGCGGTGATACCGGCCGTGCCGTTCGGCCTCGCGCCCGCCGACGAGGTCGGCGACCTTCACGCCGCGCGACTGCGGCACGACGATCGGGCGTCGTTCGACCACGACCGGCAGGCCAGCGAGCGCGCGCGCGGCGAGCACCTGTCCCAGGTACGCGTTCGGCGAGTGGTAGATCGTGTAGGCGACGACGGCGACGTTCACAGCGAGCGGAGGTACGCGACCAGCGCGGCCTTCTCCGAAGGGAACAGGAAGAAGTAGCGGTCGCGCGCTCCCGCCGCCTCGCCGTCGTGCGCTTCGATCGCCTGCTCGAGCGTCGCGGCGCGTCCATCGTGGAGATACGGCGCGCTCTGGCCGACACCCCAGAGCGGCGCCGTGCGGAAGTCGTTGCCGCCCGCGCCGCCCTGCACGATGCCGTCCCCGAGCGAGCCCATGTCGTGCAGGAGGAGGTCGGAGTACAGGCGCACGCGCTTGTTCGAGAGCGCGCGGATGCTCGTGAGTCCGGTACGCAGCTTGTCGGTGTGGCAGACGTGGCATCGCATGCGCCGGAAGATCCGCTTGCCGATGCGCGCCTTCACGTCGAGGACGGGCCGGTCGACGAGCGGCGCCAGCGCGCGGATGAAGCCGGTGAACGCACCGATCGCGCTCCCGCTGTCCTCGGGCTCGGGCACCCCGTCGCACAGCGGCGCTCCGCCCTGCGGACGCACCTCCTCCAGGCGGGTCGGGCTCGTGATGCCCATCTGGTCGCGGTACTCGTCGGCCGCAACGTCGTCGAGCCGCGCGGTCTGCGCTTTCCAGCCGAACCGCCCGACGCGGCGATCGACCATGTTCGGGTGCCCGATCACGCCGTCGTGGTTGCGGTCGAGTGAATCGGCGAAGCGCAAGATCTTGTAGTCGGGGATGGCCTCGATGAGCCCCGCCCCGAAGAGCGCCGGCGTATCCCGCTGCGCGACGATGGTCGCCGCGGAGGGCACGATCTCGCCGGCGACCGTGCAGGTCGGCGTCGACGCGCCCTCGGACTGCAGCAGCGCGCCGCCTTGGGCGGCCATCGGGTCAAACCCGCCGGCGCCGGCCGTGCCGAAGAGCGTGACGAGGCGCGTTCCGGAGCCCCCGATGCTCGGCCGGTTGTGGCACTCGGCGCAGCTCGCGCCGTTGAACACCGGCCCGAGACCGGAGGCCGGGGTCTCGATCTGCATGAACGTCAGGAGCCCCTCCTCGAAGCGGATGCGTTCCGCGGGTGTGAGGCCGACGATCGCGGTCGGGCGGCACACGATCGGGTTCGACTGGTCGGGATTCGCAAAGAGCGGACAGCTGTCGCAGACGTCGCCCACGCCGTCGTAGTCGCTGTCGCGCTGATCGACGTTCCCGATCGTGGGGCAGTTGTCGCTGCCGCACGCGTCGCCGGGGCGTCCCCAGCCGTCGTGATCGGGATCCGTGCACGGATCGCACGCGTCCCCGAGCCCGTCGCCGTCGGCGTCGACCTGGGAGGGATCGTACGCCGTCGGGCACATGTCGCAGGCATCGCCGAGCCCGTCGCGGTCGCGGTCCTGCTGCGTCGGGTTGAAGACGCCCGGACAGTTGTCGCGCGGGCAGGTGTTCGCGGGGAATCCCGGATCGCCGCTGCCGTCGCCGTCGCTGTCCGTACAGGGGTCGTCCGGATCGTCGATGCCGTCGCCGTCGTAGTCGGTCGCGACCTGGACGAGCACCGTCGGACCCCCGTCGGGTTGCCCCTCGATGAACATCGCCATCGTCGCGCGCCGATCGTCGCTCAGCTGCGGCGCGGACGCGCCGAAGAGCCGATGGGCCGGATCCCACGGCGCCGGCGCGTAGTCGTCGAGCAAGCGCGTCATCGTGCCGTCGGTCCGCCGCAGGACCACCGATGTGGAAGGCGGTCCGTAGAACGTGCCACGGAAGACGAGGTCGCCGCGCCGGTTGAACGCCGGCCAGGCGCTGTTGCTCGACCATTGGACACCCCAGGGGCTCGTCGTGCCGTCGACCACGAACGCGCCCATCGCGCTGCTGTCGACACGGATCATCTGGCCCGCGAAGCCCTCGTGGGCGAGCTCCTCGCCGATGTTCGCGACCAGGACGAGGTTCCCACCCTGGTCGATCGCGTGCTGCGCGATGTCGTCGACGAGCCCACCGCCGGGCGCCGGGTCGCCCTGCCGGACGACGCGACGGATGACGCCCGCGTCGAGCCGATAGACGGCGCTGAAGCCGGTGGTGAACACGATGCGCCGCGCGTCGTTCATGCGCGCGCCCTGGAAGGTGGCGATGAGATCTCCCTCGGCGCTGTGCGCGCCGACACGCATGAGCTCGCTGACCGTTCCGCCCACGAGCCACAGGAGCGCCGACGTGAGCGGGCCGCCCGGCATGTTCTGCGCGATTCCCGTGAGCAGCACGTCGCCGTGGTCGTTGAAGTCGTCGAGGCGCAGGCCGATCCAGTTGTCGCCCGCCGGGAGATCGGTGAGGCGCAGGATCTCCTCGAATGCGGTGCCGTCGTGGACGTAGACGTGGTCCGTGATCTCGAAGGCCACGACCCCCGCGTCGTTCGTGAACAGCGACGCGGGTGGACCCCAGGTGCCGCCGCCGGGCAACGGATCGCCCTCGATCGCGAGGGTCGTGAGGCTGCCGTTCTCCCACAGGACCAGCGCACTCGTCGCGCCTGGTCGCGACGGGATCGTGGCGTCGACGACGACGGCGACGCGACGCCCCGAGGGGGCCGCCGCGACCGAAGAGATCTCCGTCACAGTGCCGCCGGGGAATGGGTCTCCTGCCCGCAGCAGCGGATGAACGCCCGCCGCGACCGTCGTGACCCGCACGACGGCGACCGTGCACGCGACGGCCAGGACCAGTCGACGACGGCGCATGGAAGCCCCCCCTCCGCTTCGCGTATGCGCGAGCGGGGTCGGCGCCGTCAAGGGCAATTCGCGCCTCCACGGGGCCGACACCGCCGTGACGACCTGCCGCCCCGCCCGGTCGACCCCGGGGAGACACGGCCGTCAGGCCGCCGCGAAGGGGACGTGCTCGTAGCCGTGCACGTTCGACATGTGCACGCGTACGCAGCGCGATTCCTCGACGCCGTAGCGCGGGAAGCGCGCGGCGAACTCCTCGAGGGCGACGCGGCTTTCGAGCCGCGCGAGCGACGCCCCGAGGCAGAAGTGGACGCCGTGGCCGAGCGCGAGATGCTGCTCGGGTCGCCGCGCGACGTCGAAGCGGTCGGGATCCGGGAACTCGCGCTCATCGCGGTTTGCCGATCCGGTGAGGAGCAGGATGCGCGCGCCCTTGGGCACCGTGCGGCCGTGCCACTCGACGTCGCGGGTCGTGACGCGCCCCTGGTACTGCGACGGCGACGAGTAGCGCAGCGTCTCCTCGACCGCGTCGGGTATGAGTCCCGGATCCACCAGCACCTTCGCCCACTGGTCCGGATGGCGCGCGAACAGCACGCACGCGTTGGCGAGGAGCTTCGTCACCGTCTCGTTGCCGGCGGCGCCGAGGAGGGAGCAGAACCCGATGATCTCGCCGTCCGTGAGACGGGTCGTGCCGCCGTGATCGTCCTCGACCTCGGCGTCGAGCAGCGCCGACACGAGCCCATCGCTCCGCTGCGTGCGCAGGGTGTCGAGGAAGTCCCCCCAGAACTGCATCATGTACGCCATGGCGATCATCGCGCGCTCCGGGACCACGGGGGTATCACGATCGCGTTCGAGCGAGACGTCCATCCACTGCCGGAGCTGGAGCCTATCACTCTCGGGCACGCCGAGGAGCGTGAAGATCACCTCCATCGGCAGCGGCATCGACACATCGGTCACGAAGTCGCCGCCGCCGCGCTCTGCGCAGCAATCGAGCAGGCGCCGGACGGTGGTCCGGATGAACGGCTCGAGCGACGCCACCCGCCGCGGGGTGAAAACGCGGGACACGAGCTTGCGCAGCCGGTCGTGGCGCGGCGGATCGAGGAAGATGATCATCGGCCGCGTCTCGAAGAGCGTCGGATCCATACGCTCGACCGTCGTGCCCTCGCGCGAGCTGTACGTCTCCCAGTCGAGCGACGCGGCGAGTACGTCGCGATAGCGCGAGAGAGCCCAGAAGCGGAGGGACTCGTTGTGGTAGAGCGGCGCGTGGTCGCGCATCCACCGGTAGGTCGGGTACGGGTCCTCGTGAAATTCGTGCGCGAACGGGTTCAGCTCCACACGTCCCTCACTTGGAGTCGAGCTGCATCGTCTTGTAGGCGAACGTGCGGAAGAGCTCGGCCTGATCGCCCATGTGCGGATCGAAACGTCATCACGCGATCTACATCGCCCTGCCCCGGAGCGGTCAAGTCGCGCCTTGTCATCGTCGTACGGCGGCTGTAAGGCACCCGCCCATGGAATTCGGTCTGTTCATCCAGGCGCACGTTCCGCAGTCCGAGGTGCAGGCGAACCCCGAGGGCGCCGAGCACGACCGCCTGCTGCGCGAGGTCGACCTCGCGGTCGCCTGCGACGCCTTCAACTTCAAGTACGTGTGGTCGGTCGAGCACCACTTCCTGGAGGAGTACTCGCACATCTCGGCCTCCGAGATCGTCCTGCCGTGGATCGCGGCGCGCACGCAGCGCCTCCACGTCGGGTCGGCCATCTGGAACATCACGCCACCCGTGAACCACCCCGCCCGCGTCGCCGAGCGGGTCGCCATGATGGACCACCTCTCGCTCGGACGCTTCGAGTTCGGCACCGGGCGCGGCTCGTCGACGACCGAGTTCAAGGGCTTTCGCATCCCGGACGGCGAGACCACGCGCTCGATGTACGACGAGGCGCTGCCCGAGATCGTCCGCATGTGGAAGACGACGAAATACCGCTACGAGGGCAAGCACTTCTCCATGCCCGAGCGGAACGTGCTCCCGAAGCTCTACTCGAAGCCCCACCCACCGATCTGGGTCGCGTGCGGCAGTCCCTCGACGTTCGAGAAGGCGGGCCGCCTGGGGCTCGGCGCGCTCTGCTTCAGCCTCGGCTCGCCCAAGGACTTCGAGCCGCTCATCAAGACCTACAAGAACGCCATCCGGAACGCCGAGCCCATCGGCGACTACGTGAACGACAACGTCGTGTGCGTGTCGCAGCTCGTCTGCCACGAGGACGGGAAGAAGGCGCGCGAGATGGCCCTCGACATGGGGAGCGGCCGCCACCAGAGCCTCGTCTTCCGCTACCTCGACACCTTCCCCAAGCCGCCGCAGGTGCCCGACTGGCCGCAGCTCATTCCCGATCCCACGCCCGCGCAGCTCGAGGAGCGCATCGCGACCGGGCAGCGCATCGTCGGCACACCGGACGAGTGCGCGAAGGCGGTGCAGAAGTACGTCGACGTCGGCTGCGATCAGCTCGTGTTCGGCATCCTCGCGACGACGCTGCCGCAGGAGACGTGCGTCCAGACGTGCGAGCTCTTCGGCAAGCAGGTGATCCCGCGCTTCGACAAGGACGCCGTGCACTCGACGACGCGCTACCGCGAGGCAGCGGCGCGGACCGGCAAGCAGGCCGCCGCGCGATGACCGTGGCGCGCGCCGTCCAGATCGTTCCGCCGGGACGGCTCGTCTACGGGCTGCAGCTTCCGGTCGCCGCGCAAAGCACCGTGTTCGCCCAGCCGTGGGAGGCGAGCGCCGGCACGACCGAGCTCGTCCGCGTCGCGAAGGCGTGCGACCGCGCCGGCTTCTTCTACATCGCCGCGTGCGATCACGTGTGCGTACCGCGCGAGCAGGCGAAGGCGATGTCCACCATCTGGTACGACACGATCGCGACGCTCGGCTTTCTCGCCGCCGCGACCAAGCACGTACGCCTCATGTCGTACGTGTGGATCCCCGCCTATCGCCACCCGCTGCTGACGGCGAAGGCGTTCATGACGCTCGACGCGCTCTCGGGCGGCCGCGTGATCCTCGGCTGTGGGGCCGGCCACCTCCAGGAAGAATTCGCGACGCTCGGCGTCGACTTCACGCGGCGCGGAAAGCTCATGGACGAGGCGCTCGACGTCGTGCTCGCCGCGTTCCTCGAGGAGTATCCGTCGCACGACGGGCCCACGTGGCAGATCCACGACGTCGGCCTGCGGCCGCGTCCCGTCCAGCAGCCGCGGCCGCCCATCTGGATCGGCGGCAACACGCCGGCGGCGCTGCGGCGCGCAGCGGCGAAGGGCGACGGCTGGGTGCCGCAGGGGACCTTCCGCGACCAGTTCCCGAGCCAGGTCGCCGCCATCCGCGAGCACCGCAGCAAGGTCCGCGGCGACGAGCCGATCGAGATCGGCGCCAACAGCCCGTGGCTGTACCTGGGGAAGCCGCCGTTCGAGATGCCGCCGGGCGCCGTCACGGGCGGAGCCGACGCCATCGCGGCATCGCTGCTCGAGCTGAAGCAGATGGGCGCGAACCTGTGCGGGGTCCGCTTCCGCTCACGGTCCTGTGACGAGCTCTGTGATCAGATCGACGCATTCGGGCGCGAGGTCGCGCCGCTATTGGGGTGAACGCCATGCTGCTCGAGAATCGCATCGCCATCGTGTCCGGGATCGGCCCGGGAGTGGGCAAGGAGGTCGCGTATGCCTTCGCGCGCGAGGGCGCCGACGTGGTGCTCGCGGCGCGGACGCCGTCCGCGCTCCAGGAAGTCGCGCTCGGCGTGCAGAAGCGCCGGCGGCGCGCGCTCTGCGTACCGACCGATATCTCGAAGCCGGAGGACTGCGAGCGGCTCGTGAAGGCCGCGATCAAGGAGTACGGCCGCGTAGACGTTCTCGTGAACAACGCCTTCCTCACCCACCCGTGGGGCCCGATCGAGACCGCGAACTTCGAGGACTGGAAGAAGATCCTCGACGTGAACCTCTTCGGCTCGCTCCGCCTCGCGCAGCTCGTGATCCCACACATGAAGAACCAGGGCGGCGGCTCGATCGTCATGGTGAACACGATGTCGATGCGCATCATCGAGCCCAACGTCGGCGGCTACGCGTCGTCGAAGGGCGCGCTCATGACGGCGACGCAGACCCTCGCAAAGGAGGTCGGGCCGCACGGCATCCGCGTCAACTCGATCGTCCCCGGCTACATCTGGAGCGACAAGATGGAGGCGTACTTCAAGCGCCTGGCGAGCGAGCAGGGCCGCACGTACGAGGACGTGCACCACGAGGTCGCCTCGAAGACGGCGCTCCACCACATCCCCGACTCGCGCGAGATCGCGGACTCGGTCGTCTTCTTCGCGTCGGACCTTTCCCGGGCGTGTACGGGGCAGGCCCTCGACGTGAACGGCGGGCACTTCTTCCACTAAATGTCCCTCTCCGTCGACGTCTTCTGGTCCTTCCGCTCGCCCTACTCCTACCTCGCGACGCCGCGGCTGGTGGACATCGCGCGCGCCTACGACGTCGACGTGAACGTCCGTCCCGTGCTGCCGATCGCGGTGCGCATCCCCGGCTTCTTCGAGACCGTGAACCCGCTCTGGCCGCCGTACCTCCTGCGCGACACGATGCGGATCGCGCAGTACCTCGGCATCCCGTACGGGTGGCCGCGACCCGATCCGATCGTGCAGGAATTCCCGTCGCGCAAGGTCGCCGCCGAGCAGCCGTACATCCATCGCCTGACCCGCCTCGGAGTCGACGCCGCGGAGCGCGGGCGCGGTCTATCCTTCATCGCCGAGGTCTCGCGTCTCATCTTCGGCGGCGAGGTCGTCGGCTGGCACGAGGGCCCGCACCTCGCCGACGCCGCGCGGCGCGCCGGGCTCGATCTCGCGACGATGGACGCCGCGATCGCCGCCGATCCGAAGCGGTACGACGCGATCATCGAGCAGAACGAGCGCGACCTCGAGGCGGCCGGCCACTGGGGCGTGCCCACCATGGTCTTCCAGGGCGAGCCCTTCTTCGGGCAGGATCGGCTCGACCTCCTCGTCTGGCGCATGCAGCAGCACGGGCTCACCACACGCGCATGATCTCGCGACCGCTCGGCCGCACCGGCCACCGCTCGTCCGTCCTCGCGTTCGGGGGCGCCGCATTCTGGGCGGACAAGGACGACGCCCGCGCTGCCGCCGCGCTCGAAGACGCGCTCACCCGCGGCGTCAACCATGTCGACGTGGCGCCGTCGTACGGCGAGGCCGAGCGCGTGCTCGGGCCGGCGATCGCACGCCACCGCGACCGGATGTTCCTCGCCTGCAAGACGCGCGAGCGCCGGCGGGCGAAAGCGCGCGACGAGCTCCACCGCTCGCTCGAGCGCCTGCACATCGATCGCTTGGACCTCTATCAGTGTCACGCCGTCTCCGACGCCTACGATCTCGACTGCATCCTGGGCCCCGGCGGCGCCATGGAAGCGATTCTCGACGCGCGCGACCACGGGCTCGTGCGCTTCATCGGCATCACGGGCCATCACTGCGCCGTGCTGCACGACGCGCTGTCGCGCTTCCCGTTCGACGCGGTCATGTTCCCCGTGAACCCGATCCAGGCGGCCGACCCGCGCCCCGCGACCGACTACCGGCCGCTCCTCGCCGCAACGATCGCGCGCGGCGTCGGCGCCATCGGCATCAAGGCGATCGCGCTCGGGCCGTGGGCGACACGGGCCGAGCAGACGTACACCACGTGGTACCGCCCGTCCGACGATCCCGCCGACATGGCGACGCGGCTCCGCTTCGCGCTCACGCACCTCATCGCCACCACCGTGCTGCCGTCGGACACGCGCTTGTGGCCGCCGCTCTTCGAGACGGTCGAACGGCTGGACGCCCTCGGCGACGACGAGATGGAGACGATGATCCGCGATGCGCGCGGCGCGCGGCCGCTGTACGTGGAGTCGATGAAGCTCGGATTTCCGGCGTACTAGCGCCCGGAGGTGCCGGCATGATGGACGCCGCGACGCTCGATCGCTTCTTTCGTGACCGTCGCATCGCCGTGCTCGCGATCCCGCGCGACGGGAAGCCGCCGCTCACGACGCCCATCTGGTACGACTACGACGGCAGCGTCTTTCGCGTGCAGGTCGAGGCGACGAGCGCGAAGGCGAAGCGCATCGTGAAGGTCGGGGCGGCGCCCGTCTCGCTCACGATCCAGAGCGAGGTCCCGCCGTATCGCTACGCCGTCGTCTACGGCACGGCGACGCTCGGTCCGAGCCACGACCCCGGGCTGCGCACGCGCGTCGCCCGGCGCTACTTCGGCCGCTTCGCGGGCGACCAGTACGTGCGCCAGGAGACCGCCGAGGGTCGCGGCGAGGCGGCGCTGCGGATCATCACGATCACGCCCGAGCGCGTCGCCTCGCACGATTTCCGGCCCGAGGCGGGCTGGTTCGGCCGCCTCTTCTTCGCGATCTGGCGGCGTTTCAACCCCGTTCCGGGCTGACCCCCGCGAAACGTCGACCAAGCACGCCCGCGCGTGGTAGAAGCCCGCTTCGCGTGGCCAGCTTCCGCTACGAGCGGCTCCCGGTGGGGGACGGGACGTTTCTCGCCTTCGAGGACCCCAACTCGCACATGACGATCGGTGCGACGCTCGTCTTCGAGGCCGGGCCGCTCACGACTCCGGACGGCGGGCTCGACATCGAGCGGCTGCGTGGCCACATCGCATCGCGCCTGCACCAGATTCCCCGCTACCGCCAGCGCCTCGACTGGGTGCCGATCGAGGGGCACCCGGTGTGGGTCGACGACGACCACTTCACGCTCGGCTATCACGTGCGCCACACGGCCCTGCCGCGTCCCGGCGACGAGCGGGCGCTCAAGCGCCTCACCGCCCGCGTCATGTCGCAGCAGCTCGATCGGGGCAAGCCGCTGTGGGAGGCGTGGTTCGTCGAAGGGCTCGAGGACGGGCGCTGCGGGCTCATCATCAAGACCCATCACTGCATGACCGACGGCGTGGCGGCCGTGGAGCTGGCGACGGTTCTGCTCTCGCCCACGCCCGATGCAACCATCGACGAGGCGCCGCGCTGGACCCCGCGACCCGCGCCGACCGGATCGGAGCTGCTCCGCTCCGAGCTCGTGCGCGCGGTCGGCGTGCCCTGGCGCGTCGGTGCCGCCGCACGCGACTTCGTCGCGCGCGCGACGCGCGACCTGACGGCGCGACAGAGCCTCGGTGCGCTGTGGGAGATCTCACGGGCGGGGCTCCGCAGCGCCGCCGACACGCCGCTCAACCGGCCGATCGGACCGCACCGCCGCGTCGACTGGATCTCCATGGACCTGGGCGGCGTCAAGACGGTGAAGGACCGTCTCGGCGGGACGGTGAACGACGCGGTCCTCGCCATCGTGGCCGGCGCGCTGCGACGCTTCCTGCACCGCCGCCGCGTGTCGACCGACGGCATCGACTTCCGCACCGTGGTGCCGGTCAGCGTGCGCGACGTCGAAGAGCGCGGGATGATGAACAACCGGGCCTCGGCGTGGATCATCTCGCTGCCGATCGGCGAGCGCGATCCGCGCCGGCGTCACGCGCTCGTGCGCGAGACGACCGAGTACATGAAGCGTACGCACCAGGCACGCGGCGTGCAGATCCTGGGCGAGCTCGCGGGGATCACCGGCTCGCTCACCTTCCTGCACCTCGGGATCCGACTCATGCAGCTCGTGAATCCCTACAACATGATCGTGACCAACGTGCCCGGACCGCCGATCCCGCTCTACCTCCTCGGCGCCCGCCTGCTCGCCGGCTATCCGATGGTGCCGCTCTTCGAGAACCAGGCGCTCGGCGTCGCCGTGTCGAGCTACGGGGGGCGCCTCTTCTTCGGCTTCAACGCCGACTGGGACCTCGTACCCGATCTCGGCTACTTCGCTCGTGACGTGGAGACGTCGTTCGACGAGCTCGTCGCCCTCGCCGCGGACACGGAGGTCCGCGCGCGACCGGGCCGGCGGGCATCGCAATGATCGACCTCGTGCTCCGCTCGGTCCTGACGCCCGGCGTGCTCGCCGCCCGTTGGCTCGGGCTCGCCCAGGTGCCCGACGTCGACGAGGTGCCGCGTCCCCGGCTGTCGCTCGGGCTCGCCACGAAGATGGCGCTCGACGAGGTGTTCTTCCTGACCGAGGCGCTCTCCGTGCGCCTGGTCTCGGTCCGCGATCGCTCGCGCGTCGCCGAAGAGGTGGAGCGCGCGCTCGAGCTGTACGACGCGCATGGCTTCCTCGACGCCCCCACGCGCTACCACGGTGACCCGGTCGCGCTCGAGCCGATCGACCTGCGGCCGGCGCAGTCACGCGGGCTGCGCTACCTGCACCTCCGCTTCGCGAGCGGCTACGAGCCGCACGCGGGTGAGCCGGGACGCGAGCGATGGCTCGGCTACGAGCGCAATCGCACCGCGCACGCGTGGATCCTCCAGCATCCGGGCGGTCCGCGGCCGTGGCTCGTGTGCGTGCACGGCTACCGCATGGGCTTCCCGCTCGCCGACTTCATCGGCTTCCCGGCCGCGTGGTTCCATCGCGAGCTCGGCCTGAATGTCGTCTTCCCGGTTCTGCCGCTGCACGGGCCACGCAAGATGGGCGTGCGCACCGGCGACGGGTTCCTGTCCGGCGACTACCTCGACACGATCCATCTCCAGACGCAGGCCGTGTGGGACATCCGTCGCCTCGTGCGCTGGTTGCGAGCCGAGGAGCAGCAGCCGGTCGGCGTCTACGGCCTCTCCCTCGGCGGGTACACGGCCACGCTGCTGGCATCACTCGAGGACGAGCTCGCATGCGTCATCGCTGGTATTCCGGCGACCGACTACGTCGGGCTGACCCGCTGGGTGCTGCCGACGTGGCTTCTGCAGCTCGCCGAGTACGCCGGCCTCGCGCTCGATCGTGTCGAGCGCCTGGTCCGCGTGATCTCACCCCTGGCGATGGCGCCCCGCGTCCCGTGGGATCGGCGCTACCTCTACGCCGCGACGGCCGACCGTCTCGTGCCACCGGCCGGCGTCCGCGCGCTCTGGGAGCACTGGGGTCGGCCGCGTCTCGACTGGTACGACGGAAGTCACACCTCGTTCGGCTGGGAGACGACGGTCCAGGGGTTGCTCGAGGACGCCCTCGGCCGCTCGGGTCTCATCCGATAGACTGGTTTCGTCACCGCGACTTCATCGCCGCACGACGGCGCCGCAACACGCCGCGGCTATAAGGCATGGCGTGCGGACGGTGACCCCACCCCCGTCGGTGCCTGCCCCCCAGGCAGCGACATGGTCATCGCGGCCGCATCCTCGCCCAGCGTGGTGTCCGGGGTCCACGTGACCAGGTGGTCGGCCCCGGGCACCACTCTTGCTTTTCGTCGTATGTACCCACTCGTCCCCCCACCGACCGGCCGCCTCGGGCTCTTCGAGTTCGTCGAGCCCGTGGTGCGCTCCGCCCTGGCGGACCACCTCGGCGTCGAGGAGATCCTCCTCGCACCCGACGTGTCGTTGACCGGTGACCTGGCCGCCGACTCGCTCGACCTCTTGGACGTCGTCATCGATCTCGAGGAGCGCCTCGCGATCGCGGTCCCCGAGCGTGACATCGATCGCGTACGCACCGTGTCCGACCTCGTCCACGTGGTCGTGACCCACCTCTGGAATCGCGATCATCCGCGCATCGAGTCGCTCCCGCGCCGCTTCGTCGTCGCGGCCTGACCGGGGCCTACCGCGTGATCTCGAGGTGGAACGGCGGCGTCACGCCGAGCGTCGCGAGGTCGAAGGTCGTGACCGGGCCGGCGTCGCCGGTCACCGTGGAGTGCGTGCAGCAGAAACCGTTCGGTAGAATTGTGCCTCCAAATCCCGTGGTGCATGTGGTGGGATCGACCCTGGCTTCGGCCGACATGAACGAGTGCGTCTCGATCGGGTCGCCCGCGAAATAGGCGATCGAGCCGTCCAAGGTGACGATTCGCGTGGTCCTGTAGCCCTGGAACTGCGCAAATGCAGTTCCCGAGCAATCGCTACTCTCGTGGAGGACCTTCACGGGCACCTCCACGAAGCCGTTCCGGGTCACGGCAGCAAACAGGACATAGCCGGTAGCGGACAGCGCGACCGCGCTCTGCCGGTCGAACTCGAGCGCAACCGCCGAGCCCACTTGCTTTCCCGTCGCGTCGACCAGCCGAGCTCCCACCGCCGGCTCGCCAGCGGGGCCGAGCGCGCCCAGCGTCGAGAGGTCCGCCGCACGCTCGGAGCGCTTGCACTTCTCTCGGACGACCAGCGCCCCACCGCGTCGTTGGCAGATGACCTCGGCGCTCGCGCTCTGGACGAGGACGAACGCCGCGAACAGCACGCACCCGCGCTTGCTCATGGCGCGGCCTCGGCGTGAAACGGCGGCACGAAGCGGCTGAGATCGAGCGTTGCCGGCGGGCTCCCCATCCCCGTGTAGGCCGCATCCTCGCAGCAGAAGCCGTTCGGCAGGATCGTGCCGCCAAAGATGGTGCAATCGGACGCGGACGTGTCGCTCTCTTCGGAGCTGACCCCCACGTCCTGGAGCGGGGCGGTCGCGTGATACGCGACCGCCCCTTCCACCTGCGCCTCGTGTGTCAGACCGAACGGCTCGAGCTCGACGACGTACCGCGGGCCCGCGCATCCCGGCATCGTGTGGGCATAGCGGGCCCGCTGCCGGAACCCGCTGGGCGTCGTGCCGACGACCACGACCGCACCGCCGACGTCGAAGGCGACCTTCCCGAAGATGTCGGTCACGTCACCCACGGGGACGGCGTTCGCGTCGACCACCCGGACCGCCGGCGCCGCGGTGCCGCGCGGTCCGACCGCCCCGGTCGTCGCCGGGTCCACCTGCGTCTCCTTGCGCTTGCACGCCTCGCGGATGGAGAGCGCGCCCGAGCGCTTCTTGCAGAGGACCACCGCGTCCGCGTCGAGTGCGACGAGCGCGGTGGAGAGCGTCAATGATGCGACGAGCCTGCGTCCCGAGCCGTCGATCATGGTGAACTCCTTTCGGCGGCGGTCCTACCACAGCCCCACGATCGCTGTCGCGTAGGCGCCCGCTGGAGTTGCGGCAACGCGGGCGCTCGGGTAGCCGCCAGCCGTGACCTCGCCCGCAGCCACAGCCGGATCGTGATGCCGCAACGTCGAGCGTTCGGCCGCCACGGCGCGGGAGACCTGATCATCCGCAAGGGACTCGAGCGGGGATGGCACGACGCCTACCACTGGCTGCTCGCGACGTCGTGGCCGCGCTTCATCGGGTTGCTCGTCGTCGGCTATGCGATCGCGAACCTCGTGTTCGCGATCGGCTACACGCTCGAGCCCGGCGCCATCGCCAACGCCCACCAGGGCTCGTTCGGTGACATCTTCTTCTTCAGCGTGCACACGCTCGCAACGATCGGCTACGGCAACATGTATCCGCAGACGCTGTACGCGAACGTGCTGGTCGCCCTGGAGGCCACGGTGGGCGTCCTCGCGCTGCCACTCGTGACGGGGCTCGTCTTCGCCAAGTTCGCGCGGCCGACCGCCCGCGTCCTGTTCAGCGATCGCGCGATCCTCGGGACGCGCGACGGACAGTTGAGCTTCTTCCTGCGCATGGCGAACGGGCGGCGCAACCAGATCGTCGAGGCGCACGCGCGCCTGAGCGTCGTGCGGCGCGAGACGACCCAGGAGGGCGAGGCCATCCGGCGCATCTACGACCTCCCGCTGGTGCGGAGCGAGACGGGCGTGTTCGTGTTCACCTGGATCATCACGCATCCGATCACGCCGTCGAGCCCCCTCTTCGGCGCCACCCCTTCGTCGCTCGACGCGGACCAGGCCGAGTTCGTGGTCTCGATCGTCGGCATCGACGAGACCACCTCGCAGACGATCCACGCGCGCTGGTCGTATCTGCCCGAAGAGGTCGTGTGGGGCGGCCGCTTCGTGGACGTCCTCACGGACCTGGACGACGGCCGCCGGCAGATCGACTACGCGCGCTTCCACGACGTCATTTCCGATCCCCGGGAATCGCCGCAGCCCTGACGCGACCGCGCGTTGACACGGCGTCCCCGCGGTCCTAGACCCGCGCCTCATGCGACTCGGCCTCAACGTCGGCTATTCCGGCGCGCGCATGCGCCTCGACATGCCCCTCATCGTCGAAGCCGATCGGCTCGGCTTCCACTCGGTGTGGACCGCCGAGGCCTACGGCTCCGACGCCGTAACGCCGCTCGCGTGGATCGCGGCGCAGACCGAGCGCATCCACGTGGCGTCGGGCATCATGCAGATGCCCGCGCGCACGCCCGCCATGACGGCCATGACCGCCATGACGCTCGATCACCTCTCGAACGGCCGCTTCATCTGCGGCCTCGGCGTCTCGGGACCGCAGGTCGTCGAGGGCTGGCACGGCGTGCGCTACGGCAAGCCGCTCGTCCGTACGCGCGAGTACGTCGAGATCCTGCGCACGATCTGGGCGCGCGAGCGGGCGCTCGAGCACCACGGCGAGCACTACGACATTCCGTACCAGGGTGCCGGCGCCAGCGGTCTCGGCAAGCCGCTCAAGAGCATCCTGCACGGCCGTCCGATCCCGGTCTATCTCGCGGCGATCGGACCCAAGAGCGTCGCGCAGGCGGCCGAGATCGCCGACGGCTGGCTGCCGATCTTCTACTCGCCGTACCGCGCGCCGAAGGTCTACCAGCCGTCCCTCGACGAGGGCTTCGCCAGGGCCGGCGGCGGCAAGGGCCTCGCCCGGTTCGACGTCGCGGTGAGCACGACCGTCATCCTCGGCGACGACGTGCAGAAGTGTCTCGATCGCGTGAAGCCGCAGCTCGCGCTCTACATCGGCGGCATGGGCGCGCGCGGCAAGAACTTCTACAACGACCTCGCTTGCCGCTACGGATTCGAGTCGGCCGCCAAGACGATCCAGGACCTCTACCTCGCAGGCAAGAAGGACGAGGCCGCAGCCGCCGTGCCAAACGAGCTCGCCGACGAGGTGTCGCTGGTCGGCTCCAAGGAGCGCATTCGTGATCGGCTCGCCGCCTGGCACGCCTCGCCGGTCGGCACCATGATCCTCGCCGTCGGCCAGCCCGAAGCGATGCGGATGATGGCCGAGATCGCGCTCTGAGCGACCACGCGTCCGTTCGGCCAAGACCTCCGACCGTTCGGGCGGATCGGGCTGTACCGCCGGCCGCCCGGCAGGCACTATGAGCGCATGGGACGCGTCCTCGCCAGCGCTATCGTGCTGACATTGACTCTCCGGCCGATGCCGGGACGCGCCGACGATGCCTGCCTCACCGGGGCGTCGATGCTCGGCGACCAGCGTGGCATGGCGACGGCGCGCGCGAACCTGGAGACGACCTGCCCCTGTGCGGCCGCCAAAAGCCGCAGCACGTTCCGGCGCTGCGGCAAGGGCGTGCTCGCCGCCGCCGTCGGCGACGCGACGCTCCGCGCCGCGTGCGAGAAGACCGCGAAGCGCACCATCAAGACGGCGTCGTGCGGCACGCAGCAGGTGCCCTGCGGGCGCGTGCAGCCCGCGGCCGACGTCGTGGCGTCGTGCAAGGTCCGCCGCGCGTCCACCTGCACCGACCGCACGCGCTTCGAGCAGACCGCGTGCTCCGACGCGACCTACTGCGCCGACGTCGTCGACTGGACGGCCGGGACGTGCTCGGACGTGCGGGCGCCCGGGCCGTACGGCGTCGGCGCGCGGGTCATCACGCTCACGAAGCAGTCCGTCGTGACCCCTGCCGAGACGCGCCAGCTCGACGTCGTCGTGTGGTATCCGACGGCTGCCGGCGCCGGGCCGATCGACGCCCGGTACGACGGCGTCCTCGATGCGCCCGTCGACGGATCGGGGGGGCCCTACCCCGTCGTCATGTTCTCGCACGGGTCGTGCGGCTTCCCGGCCCAGAGCCTGTTCCTGTGGCCGCTCGTCGCCTCGCGGGGCTACGTCGTGATCGCACCGCCGCACCCCGGCAACACGCTCTTCGAGTTCCCCACTTGCACCACGCCGCAGGCGCAGGTCGCGTCGGCGCTCGAACGACCCCAGGACGTCCGCTTTGCGCTCGACGCGATGCTGGCCGAGAATGCGAATCCCGGATCGGCGTTCTTCGGTGTCCTCGATCCGACCCGCATCGGCATGTCGGGACATTCGTTCGGCGGCTTCACGACCTACCTCGCGGCGACGCAGGACAGCCGCTATCGCGTCGCCGTCCCCATGGCCCCGGCCGTGCCAGCCTCGCACCCGGTGCTGACGATGCCCTCGCTCACCTTGATCTCGGCCGCGGACAGCATCGTCAACAACGACGCGACGCGCGGCCAGTACGATCTGGCGGCAACACCGAAGTACCTCGTCGAGATCGCGAACACGGGGCACTTCGCCTACTCGGACGGGTGTTTTCCGAGCCCCGACTGCAATCCGCCGGTGACGCTCACGCAGGACGAGGCGCACGTCGCGGTGCTACGCTGGGTGATCCCCTTCCTCGACGGTACTTGAAGGGCGACGACCGCTTCGCTGCGTTCTTCGAGACGCCCCAGCCCGTGGGCGTCAGCGTCCAGATCGAGTAAGCGGGTGACGCATCGGCACGTTGCATGCCGTCGCACGCTCGCCGCGTGCGCGCTCGTGGCGCTCGCCGCCGTCGGACCGCCGGCCGAGCGCGGAGCGGCAGCGAGACCGAGGTCGCGAGCGTCTTCCTGAACTACGTCCGCGATCCACAGGCGGACCGCCGTGCGCTCCTGACCCTCGCGCGTCGGGCATCGCCCGACACGGCGGCCAGCGTACGGATCGCCTTCGCCGACGCCTGGATCCGGAGCGGGCGCCCGAGCGAAGCGCGCCGTGTCCTCGACGGTGGTCGTGGAGCAAGCGGGGCCACCGGCCATCGAGCCCTTTGTTGACGGGCGTGGACGTCCGACCTATCTCGTCCCGCGAGAGCGTCCTGCCGCGCAATGCCCGTACGTGGAGCCATTCGATGGGCGTGGGTCGCCGTCGTCGCGTGGTCGTTGGCGATCCCGTGCGGCGGCGCCCTCGCCGAAGCCGGACCGACCACCAACCCGGCCGTCCGTGACACGATCATCGCCTACCTGCGCGATCAACGCGCGGGACGGCGGGACCTGTTGCGCATGGCCCATCAGCTCGGAACCGAGGGTCCGCCCGCCGTCCGGCTGCTCGTGGCGGACGCGTACCTGCGTAGCGGACAGATGGTCTCCGCGCGCAGGATCCTCCAGGCCGTGCTCGACGGGAACGACGGCCCCCCGTGGACGAGCTTCGCCGATCTGGTCCTGGGCTGGATGGCGTTCGGCACCGGGCGACTCGGAGCGGCGCGCACGCACTACGCCCGCATCGCGGACTGGGACCTCACGCGCGAGATGGTTCCGGCGGCGCTCGGGCTGATCGACGCGGCCGAGGGGCGGGAGGCGAAGGCGACCGCAGGGCTGACCGAGGCCGCGGCGTCGGCGCAGACACCGAAGGAGCTGCGCGCGCTCGCCAGGCTCGGCATCGGCTACGCGCACTATTGGTCGGGTCACTTCGACGGCGCGGCGGGAAGTTTCGAAGCCGTCGCGATGCAGGAGCCCGCTTCCGTGTTCGTCGACGACGCGACCTACGGAGCGGCCTGGTCGTGGTGGCGCCTCGGCGACCAGGACCGGGCGCTCGCGCGGCTCCACGCCATGCTCGGAAGCGCCTCGGGTGACGGCGAAGCGGAACGGCGCAAGCACCCGCGTCTTCCGCTCGCGCTCGTGGACCTCGAGCCGCGCGCCATCCTGCGCGCGAGCATGAAGCGCTACCGTGACGTGCCGCTCGACCGACCCGACGAGCAGCTGGTTCGCCTGCTCGACATGAACGGTCGCGACCTCGCCGAGAGCGCCCTCCTTCGGATGGAAGAGGGTCTCGCCCCCGCTGCGCTGAGCGATCGTCCGATGACCGGCCATGCCACCCGGTACACCGAGGGCACCGCCGAGCCGCCACCATCCGCCCGAGCACCCGCCGCCACCGGCCGCCGTCCGGCGCCGCCGGAATGGCCCGCCGGTCGCCTCGTGCTCCTCGCCCTCGGCGTGGTCGGCGTCGCGCTGCTGGGGCTTCTCTTCGCTCCCGAGCGGCGTTCGGCCAGGTAAAAGGTCGGTCCGCGCCCGACCGCGGAGCCGCTTCGCGACGCTAGCGAGCGCGGCGCCGCTCCCGCCAGTCGGGGTGCGTCACGCACCACTCGCTCGGCACGAGCAGCGTCTCTCGATAGTCGACGCGCCACGTGTGCGCGTATTCGCTCCAGCGCCGCACCGCGCGGTCGCTCCAGCACGTCGACAGGTGGCGGGTGTAGGTCCTGAAGTCGGGCACGCTCCACAGCAGCACCGCCTCCGTGTCGCGCATCGACGTGCGGAAGGCGCCGGCGAGCATGAGACCGCGCTGCTTTGCGAGGCTGCGCCACCGTGACGCGACGGCGTCGAGGTAGCGCTCGGCGCGGCCCGGCTTGACCGTCGCGATCTCCTGGATCATGGCGAGGCCGCGGACCTGACCGTCGACGAGCTCCTGGCGCGTCGGGCTGAACGGCGCCGGCTCGAGAATGCGGTCGAATCCGCCGGAGCGGAACTTCGTCGCTTCCGTCCACCAGCGCTTCAGCTTCGGCTCCTGGCCCGAGGCGCGCGTGTACTGCCGCTCCAGGATCTCGCGCCAGTGATCCCACCCGCGCATCTCCCAGAGGTTGATCACGGTCGGCCATGTGCCCGTCGACCCGCTCTGCTGCCACGTCCCCACGAGCGGCGCGCCACCGTCGCTCCGGTTCGTTCCGAGCTGGCCCGTGTGCGTCTTGTAGGCCTCGGAGCCGGTCCCGAGGATGTCGATCGTCTCGTGCAGGTAGAGGCAGGTGTTGGCCATGCGGCCGACTTAGCAACCACTCGGGTCGTCTGCTAGGGTCGCGCCCCTCCATGGACTTCTCGTTCTCGCCCGAAGACCTCGCCTTCCGTGACGAGGCGCTCCGCTGGCTCGACGCGAACCTTCCGAAGGAGTGGCGTCGCGACCACTGCTGGACGCGGGTCGAGGATCCGATGTGGATCGAGGTCGCGCGCGCCTGGCAGCGCAAGCTCTCCGACGGCGGCTGGGCGGCGATCTCGTGGCCGAAGGCCGAAGGCGGTCGCGGCGCCACGGTCGTCGAGCGCTGGTTCTTCGACCTGGCGCTCGACGAGGTCGGCGCGCCGCGCCCTCCCGCGCAGTCCTACGTCGACCTGATCGGCCCCGCGATGCTCCAGCACGGGACCGAGGGCCAGCGCCGCCGCTTCCTCGGCAAGATGGTGAACGGCGAGGAGCTGTGGTGCCAGGGCTTCTCGGAACCGGGAGCGGGGTCCGACCTCGCCGGGCTCCGCACGCGCGCCGAGCGGCGCGGCGACGAGTACGTCGTGAACGGCCAAAAGGTGTGGACGAGCCACGCCGACATCGCCGACTGGTGCTTCCTGCTCTGCCGCACCGAGGCCGACGCTCCGAAGCACAAGGGCATCAGCCTCCTGCTCGTCGACATGAAGACGCCGGGGATCAGCGTCCGCCCGCTGCGCCAGATGACGGACGACGCCGAGTTCTGCGAGGTCTTCTTCGAGGACGTCCGGGTGCCGGCGGCGAACCTCCTCGGCGCGCCCGGCAGCGGATGGAACACCGCCATGGGGATCGTGCAGCACGAGCGCGGTCCCATGTGGACGTTCGTCTTCCAGCGCAAGATCCGCCGCAGCCTGACGCAGCTCCTGACCCTCGCCAAGGAGCACCCGGCGACGCGCGCGAAGCTACACGACCCCGCCGTGCGCCAGCGGCTCGCACAGGCCCACATCGAGGTGGAGATCCTGCGGCTGTCGGGCTACCGGAGCCTCACGAACCTCCTCCGCATGGGCCACCCGGGCAACGAGAGCTCCATGGAGAAGGTGCTCGGCAGCGAGACCGATCAGCGCCTGCAGGACCTCGCCATGTCGCTCTTCGGCCCATACGGCGCGCTTCGCGACGGCGATCTGTCGCTGGGCGCCGGCACGATCCCGCGGCAGTTTCTCTACGCGCGTTCGGAGACGATCATGGGCGGCACGTCCGAGATCCAACGCAACGTCATCGCGCAGCGCATCCTCGGCCTGCCGCGCTGACCGCCGCTCGCCCTACGGCGTCTTGGCGCGGAACTGCGTGCCGTCGTTCTTGAGGGCCGACCCGAACGTGCTCTCCCAGCATTCGGTCGCGGTCGCATCGCCGACGACGAGCTGCGCGGTCACGGGAAGCGTGAGGGCGAGCCCGGGCATGGGCAGGCTCACGCCCTTCGCCTTCACGACCATCTGCGCCTCGCCGTCGGCTGACGCGCGGAGCTTCAGGTCCGTCACGCCCGCGGACGATCCCGCCCGATCCTTGTAGCGATAGCCGCTGCCCCCGAGGCTCCGCCAGCAGGCCTTGGTGCCGCAGGTGCCGCCCGCGGGCACCGCGTCGACGAGGAGCGGCTGCGGCGAGACCGACGCATCGTACACGCACAGGCGCACCGCCGACGACCCGCCGATGGGATCGCCGAAGGCGCTCCGCGTCGTGTTCGCGCCCCGGGTGAGCTTCCAGCGCAGCAGGTCCTTCCGGTCGTCCGTCGAGTCGCGCAGCAGGAGCGTCGCGTGCTGCGACGCGCTCACCCGGCAGCCCGTCAGCGGCGTGGGCGGACAGACGTCCGACGCCGCGCCCGGCAGCGTCGTGGTCGACGAGCTGGTCGAGGTGCTCGTCGACGTCGAGGTCGACGTGGTGGTGCTCGACGACGTCGTGGTCGAGGTCGTGGTGCTGGAGGTCGTGCTGGACGACGTCGTGGTCGAGGTCGTCGTGCTCGAGGTTGTGCTCGAGGTCGTGCTCGTGGACGTCGTGGTGGACGACGTCGTGCTCGTGCTGCTGGTGCTCGATGTCGTGGAGCTGGTCGACGTGGTCGAGGTCGTCGAGGTGCTCGTCGACGACGAGGTGGTGGGCGCGGTCGTGCTCGTGGTCGTCGAGGTCGACGACGTCGTCGACGTCGTGCTGGTGCTCGTAGTGCTCGACGTCGTCGAGCTGGTCGTGGTCGACGTCGACGTCGTCGGCACGCTCGTCGAGGTGCTCGACGTCGTGGACGTGCTCGTGCTCGTCGTCGAGGTCGTGCTGGTCGACGTGGTGCTGGTGCTCGTCGTCGAGCTGGTGCTCGTCGACGTCGACGTGCTGGTGGTCGTCGTCGAGGACGTCGTCGTGCTGGTCGAGCTGCTCGTGGACGACGTGGTCGTCGTGGACGTCGACGTCGTGGAGCTCGTCGTGGTCGACGTGCTGGTGCTCGTGGTGCTCGACGTCGACGTGCTCGAGGTCGACGAGCTGGTGCTGGTGGTCGACGACGTGGTGGTCGTCGAGGCGAAGCCGCTGCCCCAGCCGATGTCGGTCATCAGGTGGCGTGCGAGCGAGGTCACGTGGAGCGGGCCGGTGTAGATCGGCTCCATCACCTCGTTCGGGCTGCACGACGTACTGAAGTGCGACACCGACGATCCGCTCTGGATCGGATTCGGCGCGTACATTTCGACGTGGCCGCTCGCGTGGCGACCGGCCGAGAGGATGCCGCTGTTCGCGACCACGGCGGCCCCCACCCAATGGAGGTCGTTGGTGTCGATCGCCGACGCGATGCGCTCGGCGTCGCTCATGGCCGGCCACACGAGTCCCGTGCTGTGGTCTTCCAGGTTCAGCATGTAGGTGTCGTTGCGGCCGTTCAGCCGGACGCCGGTCGCCGTGTTGACGAAGGTGAGGAAGCCGAGGCCGTGCCCGATCTCGTGCAGCACGACCGCGATGAAGTCGATCTGCCCTCCGGGCGGATTGGCGTCGAGGCCGTAGTACCAGACGTTCGGGAAGGTACAGGTCGTGCCGATGGCGCTGTTGAACGTCGCGGAGATGTCGTCCTGAACGGACAGATCCGATCCCGCGAGCTTGTTGGCGAGCGCCTGCGGATAGTAGGTGTTCGCGACCGGAGCGCCGACGAAGTCACGGTGAACGGTCGTCGGCCCGGCCTGGCCGAGGACCGCGCTCGTCGCGCTGCACGTCAGCGGATCCATCTGCGCGCCGACGCGGATCGTGACCGCGCTGTCCAGCTCCGCGCCCCAGACGTCCGCCGCAGCCTGGAACGCGGCGAGCCGCTGGGCGCCGAGCGTCGTGGCGGAGTTCCCGCCGACGGGACTCACCACGGTCGGGTCGTTGAAGCCCTCGCCGGCGCCGTCGAGGTTCACGACCGTGACGGTCGCCGCCGGAGCCGCGCGCACGACGCCGAGCGCGGCGAGCAGCACCAGCGAGACGATGAAGCGACCTGTCGTGCGCACGGATGCTCCCGGCCTACTCGGCGTTGCCCGCGTGGTGCATGTGCAGCGCCCCGTCGGGTCCGACCGTCGCGACGAGCGGGCTCTGGAAGCGGCCCTGCAGATCGACCTCCATGCCGCCGCCCGCCGCGCGCGTCTCGACGAGCCCCACGCCCGATCGGCTCTGCGCCGGCGTCGCGGCCGGCGCCGGCTCGCCAGGCGGCGGACGGTCCGTCAGCTGGCCGGTCCGGGGATCGACGTACGCGCGCATGCCGGGCGCGTCGACGTCGCCCGCGCGCGCACGCCCGCTCGCGATTCCGACGAGCAGCGCAGACACGGCGACGACCGCACGCAGGTTCCCACGACGCATTCCCCGGTTCTCCCCGGGATCATGGTTCCGCCCGACCCGCCGAGTGTCGAGCGCGACGGTGCGTCAGCCGGGTGACTCGCCGCTCACGCCCCCCAGTTGCTCACGTCTACACCAAGTGCCTTGAGGCCTGCGATGACGCGCGCCGGGATCAGCGGCACGGGCTCCCAGTCGTAGCGGTGCATGCGGCTCTCGGCCGTGCCGGCGACGAAGCGACGCGCCTGATCGAGCGTCAGCACGACACCGCGTCGGGCCACCTGCTTCTCGTAGGCGATCGCATGATCGCCGTCGAGCACGAAGTTCATCGAGTCGCACATGCAGACGATGTCGGTCGTGTTCCACTCGCGCGGACTCGTGCTCACGTGGATCAACGGCGCGGCGGGCGTGGCCGCGAGGACCGCGCCATCGCGCACGCGGATCTCGACCGGGGCGAGACAGCACGCGCAGTACGACTCGAGCGTCATCTCCATGCCGGCGAATGGCGGCATGCGGGAGATCGCGATCGACTCCATCGCGCACCCCGCCCAGCAGTGAAAGCGCCCGTCGATCCGGACCGCCACCTGGCTCGGATAGCTCGAGAACGGCTGGCACTTGAGGATGTTCACGTTCTGGGTCTCCTGGTGGACGGTGATGACGAGACCCAGGTCCAGCTCGCGATAGACCTCGATCAGGCGGCCGCGCCCGAACCCGGTCGCCTCGTGGACCTCGCGGAGATTGGGGGCGCGCCCGTCCCTACACCAATGGTCGTAGATGAACTGGCGAACCCGCAAGGCGTCGTCGCTGAATCGGAAGGCAGGAACGTTCTGCGGCATGGCAGGCTCTCCTCGTGCCCCCTTTGATATGCCGGAGAACGTAACCAGGCGAGCCTTGGCCGTTTTTTCCCTTGACGGGCCTTCGAGCGCCGGCTTAGCTTCTCGGCCACGATGGGGTTCTCCAGGTCGCTCGTGGTGTTGGCGGTGCTCGCATTGCTCGTGGCAGGCGAGGTCCGCGCGGCCGATCAGCCGGTCTCGGCCCGCAAGCTGATCCTGCGACGGACGGCGGCCGGTGAGGAGAAGCTGCTCTTCCTCGCCAAGGATCCTCAGCTCATCATCCCCGACATCGGAAGCGTCGACGATCCGGCGTCGGGCACCCCCGGCGGGATCACCATCGAGCTCTTCTCGCAGAACGAAGGCGTCGGCACGCTGATCGTTCCGCCGGCGGTCGGCTGGCTCGTGCGCGACGGCTCACCGGCGACGTTCAAGTTCGTGAACAAGCTCGCGCCGCAAGGCGTGTCGCAGGTGTTCTCGCTGCTCTTGAAGAAGGGGCGTGCGATTCGCATCCGTGCGCTCGGCGTCGGGCTGCCGCTCGCGGGCCAACAGGGCGCGGTCGGCATCCGCATCACCATGGGCGGCACCCGCAACTGCGCGCTCTTCGACGCCTCCACGATCCGCCATGACGGCAGCCACCTCTTCTTCGGGCGGGACGCGGACGGAACGAGCATTCCCGACTGCTCGAACACGAGCCTCGGCGGCCCGACGTGCGTCGACGGCTTCGATGCGCCGACGTGCGGCGGAACGTGCCTCGACGGCTCCGCGTGCGGAACGCGCGACCTCACGACGTGTCAGTGCATCGACGCGGCCCAGCCGTGCGGCGACACGTGGCCGGTGTGCAACGGCGAGTGCCCGGTGGGCCAGGAGTGCGGCAGCGTCGGCGGCTTCCCACTCCCGACGTGCGGTTGTCTCCCCGCGGGGACGGTCGCCTGCGGCGACACGTTCCCGGCCTGCGGCGGCACCTGTCCGGCCGGTCTCACCTGCTACGCGAACTCGATCGGTCTGCCGATCGGCACGTTCGACTTCTGCGAGTGCCTCGCGCAGCCGCCGGTCGATCCCTGCGGCGGGTGTCCGGTGGGCAGCTTCTGCATCGGACCGCCCGTGTTTCAGACACCGACCTGCGTGCCGACGCCCTGCGGCGGCACGTACCCGACGTGCGGCGGCCCCGGCTGTCCGACCGGATCGACGTGTCAGGCGGTCGCGGTGACGGGGACCTGCGGCTGTCTACCCTGATCGCCGGCGGCGATCGTCCCACTCGAGCACGGCCGGCAGCACGACGACGTAGCAGACGAGCACCAGCCCCACGCCGATCGTGAGCAGCAGCCCGATCGAGGCGATCCCCCGGTGCGGCGCGAAGGCCAGGCTCCCGAACGACAGCATCGTCGTGAGGGCCGAGTAGAAAACGGCGCGCGCCGTGCTCGTGCCGAGCACGTCCTCCTCCTCGTTCGTTCGATGCCGGTGCACGAGGTGTACGCCGCTGTCGATGCTCATGCCGATCAGCATCGGGAGCACGATGACGTTCGCGAAGTTGAACGGCGTGCCGAGCACGACGAGCGAGGCGCACGTGAGCGCCGCGGCCAGGGCGAGCGGGAAGAAGGCGAGGAACATGTCCCAGACGCTGCGCCACAAGACGACGAGCAGCACCGCCATGCACACGACGCCGCCGACGAGGGCCCACAGCATCGCCTGCCAGGCGACCCGGCACCACTCGACGACGTAGACGGCGAGCCCCGCGCTGTCCGGCGCGGCGGCCCGGACCTCGGCGACGAACCGCTCGAGGGCACGGCCGTCCGAGATGTCGTGGCGCGGCAGCGCCTGCACGCGCGCGCGGCCGTCTGCGGCGAGCATCTGTCGGGTGAGCGTCGGCGGGAGATCCTCCAGCCGCACGTGCGACGGTTTCACGAGCCGCGCGAGGTCATGGATCTGCTCGGGCAGCGAGCCGACGAGATCCTTCTCGAGGGTCGTGAGCGTCTCGGGGCCCGTGTGGACGAGGAGGCCGTCGATCGCCGTCTTCAGCCGCGTGGCGGCCGGGGCGAGGGCGCCGGTCGTGGTCGCGCCCGCCGTCTCGGCGAGCTTCGCGAGCGACGCGCGGCGCTCGTCGTCGGTGCGCGGAGGGCCCGGCGTGATCGTCGCGGGCACGAAGTAGGCGGCGGTCTCCAGGATCGACAGCTTCTCGTCCTGGTCCTTCGGCACGTAGTCGAGGATCGTCCGCGTCTCGGCAACGGCAGGCAGAGCGGCGATCTGCTTTCCGATCGTCGTCGCGGCGTCGAGCGACGGCGCGATCACGTCGGCGGTCCACGGCGAAGCGTCGCTGCGGGCGAGCAGCTCCTGGAAGGCGACCACCGATTCCTGGTTCGGATCGTGGAGGCGCGAGGGGTTGTAGTCGAAGTGGATGCGCGGCAGCAGCAGGACCGCCCCGACCGCGAGTAGGATCGACGCCGGACGGATCAGCCAGGCGAAGCGGATGGGGACGCGGTCGAGCTGCGCCAGCCACGGCGGCAGCTCCTGCATCGAGACGCGCGGCTCCGTGGCGCCGAGCGCGAGGATGGCCGGCAGCACGGTCATCGTGCTGGCGAGCGACGCGAACATGCCGGCGCCCGAGATGATGCCGAGCTGCGCCACGCCGGTGAAGTCGGTCAGCAGGAAGACGAAGAAGCCGATCGACGTCGTGCACGCGCTCGAGAGGAGCGAGCCGCCGATCGACTGCGCCGTCTCGACGAGGGCCTCGGTGCGCCGGCGGCCCTTCGAGACCAGCTCGATGTACCGCATCGCGAAGTGGATCCCGAACTCGCCCCCGAGGCCGACGATGAGGACGTTGAACGCGGCCGAGATGATGTTGAGGTCCCGCACGGTGGCTGCCGCGATGCCGTTCGACCACACGAGGCTCACGAGCAGGCTCCCGACGAGGGCCATCACGGTGCGCGTCGACCGCAGCGCGAAGACGACCGCCACCGTGAAGAGAATCGTCGAGACGACCGCGACGCGCACGGTCTGACGGGCGACCGCCCCCAGCTCCTCCCCGTTCATGACGGGCTCGCCGGTGATACGCGCGGTCACGCCGTGCTCGAGCCCGATGTCGAGCTCGCGGATGGTGGCACGGACGACCTCCAGCTCCGGCGCGTCGGGCGAGATCTCGCCCATGTCGCGGGCGGGCCGCACCGCCACGATGCGCTGGCGCGCTTCGGCCGGCAGCGCGGCGCCCATGATGGCCGCTCCCCACGGGTCGGGCGCGCGACCTCCCGCGGCGACCGCTTCGACGACGACGCTCACGCGATCCAGGGCCGGCGCGAGATCGAGCCCCGTCGCCCTGCCCTCACGCTGCGCTTCGAGCGCCATGCGCAGGAGATCCGCCACGCCGACGAGGCTCTGGTCGCGCGCGAGCGCACCCAGGAACGGCTGCACGTGCGACAGACGGTCGGTCAGCTCTTCCAGCTGATCGGTCGTGAGGTAGAGGAGCGCGTTCTTGGCGAAGAACGGTCCGCCGCCCGGAACGTCGACCTCCGAGTAGAGGTCGGTCCGGGCCGCGAGCTTCGCGCCGAGCGCGTCGGCGGTACGCCCGGCCGCGGTCGGGCTGTCGGCGTCGACGACGATGAGGATCCCGTCCGCGAGCGAGTGGAAGACCTTGCCCAGCTCGCGCTGCCGGATCTGGAACGGGAGCTCCGGGTTCACGAGGCTGCGCGGGTCCGCGTTGATCCCCATGGTGAGCGCGGCGAACACGCCGAGCCCGACCGTGATGACCGCCACCACGGCGAGCACCGCCGCCGGACGCCGATCGACGAACCCCACCCACCGACCGCACGCTCGGTCGACCGCCGCCTCGAATCCACCCGCCATGGGCGGGGCGCAGTAGGGCCGATCGGCCCGACCGGTGCAAGCCCGGGGCTATCTCTTCGATAGCCTTCGCAGGTTGGCCTCGTGCGCCTCGCGGTCGATGCGGTAGAGCGCCACGAACCCGGTCGCGATGAGGAACAAGACCACGAGCAGTGGCGTGTAGACGAGGCCGAGGTTGCGCACGATGGTCGGGTCGACGGCGCCCGGTTTCGCCCCGCGGGGAAATCCGATCGCGCCCAGGATCAGCGACGAAGTGAAGATCCCGATCCCGGAGACGGCCTTCTGGATGAAGACGTTGGCCGCGAACAGGACCCCCTCGGACCGACGACCGGTCGCGATCTCGGTCTCCTCGACGACGTCGGCGAGCATCGCCGTCAACAGGATGCTGGAGACGATGAACAGGGTCACGAACACCGTGCTCCAGAGCGCCAGCGTCGGCAGGAGCGCCGGCGAGCCGTTGGCGGGAAACCAGCCGAGCAGCCGCAACGCCACGGGGAGCGGACCGATCGCGATGGCGACGAGCGAGATCGCGATCGCCGCGGGCTTCTTGCCGAAGCGTCGGGAGACCACCGGGGTGGCGGCGAGCGCGATCGCCGCCGACACGAAGTTCAGCATCGCGAGCGAACCGATCTGCGCCGAGCTGAGCTCCCAGAAGAAGGTGTTGAAGTAGATCCCGAGCGCCGCCGTGATGCCGGACGCCATGGCCGTGAAACCCGCCGCGGCGAAGAGCACGAGGAACGAGCGGTTCGCGAGCGTCTGCCGGAGCTCGCCGAGCATGCCGCCCGCATGCCGGCTCGCCGGTGGCTGGCGAAGGGACGGGATGTAGCGATGCGTCCCGGTGGCCGCGATGAGGATCGCAACGGTCATGATGATCGCCGCGGCGAATCCGTAGTGGTGATACCCTTCCGGATTGAGCACACCCGTCGGGTGCGCCGGATCGGAGCGCAGGAAAACGGTGTAGGCGAGCACCGCCATCGCGAGGCCACCCCACCAGCCGAAGAAGTAGCGATAGGCGAGGATCGAGGTGCGCTCGTCGTAGTGGTCGGTCAGCTCGGCCACCAGCGATGCGCTCGGGATCTCGTAGCAGGCGATGAGCGCCCGCACGAGGACCGACACCCCGAGCAGGTACACGAACAGCGCCTCCGGGGAGAGCCCCGCCGGCGGACGCCACAAGAAGTAGTACGCGATCCCGACCGGCAGCGCCGCCGAGTACATGAACGGATGGCGCCGGCCCCAGCGCGAATGGAGGTGATCCGAGAGGTACCCGATGAACGGATCGATCATGCCGTCGGCGACGAGCGCGACCATGATCGCGAAGCCGACCCGCTCCTCCGGGAGCCCGAGCACCTGGTTGTAGTAGAGCAGCAGGAAGAACGCGAAGCCGTTGTCCTTGACGCCGAACGCGACCGAGCCGAGGCCGTAGAAGATCTTCGTTCGGAGGTCGAGCGGACGCCGGGTCGAGGGTCGATCCGAATCCGGCACGGGGACGTGTCGTACCCGGAGCGTCGTCGGCGGGTCAACCACACGGCGGCGCCGTCTTGACGCCGCGACGCGGCGCGCGTGATGCTCGGCACATGCGCCTGCGCGGATCGTGTCAGTGCGGCAAGGTCACGTTCCAGGTCCAGTCGGACACCCCCTACCCGTTCATGCTCTGCTATTGCTCGATCTGCCGGAAGACGACCGGCGCCGTCACGTGCAACATCATGGGCCGGCGCGACACGCTGCGGGTGATCGGGCGCCGCCACCTGCGCTGCCATCACGCCGTCATGCGCGCGCGTGGCCGCCGTGCGGCGCGCAGCTCCGTCGAGCGCTGGTTCTGCACGCTGTGCGGCACGCACCTCTATGTACTCGACGACCGCTGGCCCGAGGGTGTGTGGCCGAACGCGGCCGCGATCGACACGGAGCTGCCGCTCCCGCCCGAGCACGTCCAGCTGATGCTCCGCTACAAGCCCGCGTGGGTCCCAACCGTGCCCGACGGCCCCCGCTTTCCGGAGTACCCGCGCCTCTCGATCGCCGATTGGCACACCCTCCACCACCTTCACGGCAACCAGCGTCGCAACCGCGCGAGGCGCCACCACACGCGCGCCTCGACCCGGCGCTGATCGCGAGCGAATCGTCGCGAGGTCGGGGACGAGGCGGAAGCGCCGGCGAAGCGGCGCGACGAAACAGGGGGCCGTGACGCCGCGTGTGTTGTGTCGCCCGCCGTCACACAGCTTCGATCGGAATCCGCAGCGTGATCGACACGCCCTCGCGAGGCCGCGACCGGATGTCGATCCATCCGCGATGGTAGGCCACGCGCTCGCGCATGCCGAGGAGACCCATCCCGCTCGGCGTCGCGCGTCTTCGGAGCTCCTCCACGTCGAACCCGAGCCCATCGTCGCTGATCGTGAGCATTGCGTGCGTGGCTCCGAGGGTGAGGTCGACGCGGGCGCTCCGCGCCTGGGCGTGTCGCACGATGTTGGTGAGCGCCTCCTGCGTCACGCGATAGAGGAGCACCTCGATCGCCGGTGGCAGGCGGCGCTCGGCCGTCGGCGCACTCAGCGTGATGGCCACTCCGGCCCGGGCACCGACGCTCTCGACCAGCAGCCGCAGGCTGGGGATGAGCCCCAGGTCGTCCAGCATCGTCGGCCGCAGGAGCTGCGACATGCGCCGCACCTCCTGCATGAGCTCGGTCACCTGCGCCTGCACGCCACGCACGCGCTCCCGGAGCGCCGTCGGATTGGTCGCGTCGTCTGTCTGCTCGATCGATCCGAGGTCGAACTTGATCGCCGCCAGCGCCTGGCCCAGGCCGTCGTGGAGGTCGCGCGACACGCCACGGAGCATGTCCTCGCGCATCTGCACCTGGCGCTCCGACAGCTCGCGGAGGTCGATCTCGTGGCGATGGACCGTCTCGTACAGCCCGACGTTCGCGAGCGCGACGGCCGTCTGGCTCGCGATCGCGCCTGCGAAGTCGAGATCGGGCGCCGCGCCGCCGGGTGGAAGGCTCCCGAGGATGAGGCCCAGGAGCTTCTCCTTGAAGACGAGCGGTAGGCGCAGGATCTCGGGGCCGGCGAGGGCGGCGCGGACGATCGGCGGCAGGAGCGGGTCGACTGCGGCCAGCGCGCCGACGCTCGGGCGCAGAGAGCCGTCCGCGATCCCCTCGAGGTCGGGCTCCGGACCCAGCACCAGGCGTCCGCGCGATGTGGCGTACACCTCCACCGACGAGTCGACCGGCGAGGAGCGGAGGAGGACCAGGTCCCGCAGGCCGAGCGACGCGACGATCCGCTCTCCGATGAGTCGCAGCACATCCTCCAGCTCGAGCGTCGAGGTGATCGTGCGGGTCGTGTCGTAGAGCGAGCGGATGTTGCGCGTCGCCGCAGCGACGCGATCCTCGAGCTGGACGTTCGAGCGCGCGAGCGCGTCGCGTGCCTCGCCCAGTCGCGAGGTCATGAGATTCAGCGCCACCGCCAGCTCACCGACCTCGTCGTTCGTGCGGACCGGCGCCAGCTCCCACGCCGTGTCGGGTCCGCGTGCGCTGCGATTCGCCACCGCGGTCACGACCTCGATCGGGCGCGTCAGCCGGCGGGCGAAGAGGAAGCTGCTGCCCAGCGCCAGAGAGAGCGTGGCCAGAAAGATCGCGGCGGCCGTGCGGAGCCCGCGCCGCAGCTCCTGATCGAACTCGAGCGTCGGAACGACGACTACCACGTGTCGATCGCCTCCCGGCACCTCGGCGAACGCGATGACGCGGCTGAGGTAGGTGCGATCGACGAGATGGCCGTCGGGCGTGTCGAGGATCGCCTGGAGCACGGAGGGCCGAAAGCCCTCGTCCGTGAGACGTCGTGCCGGACCGCTGCCGGCGAGCACGCGTCCTTCGTCGTCGACGACGTACACCCGGCCCGACGCGCCGAGGTCCGCGCGAGCGGCGAGCGCCTGCCACGCGGGCTCCGGCTGCGCGGAGCCCGTCGCGTCCCGGGCCAGGACGAGCAGGCGCTTCCCGGCCTCCTGCTCGAGGACACGCGCGGCCTGGTTCCAGAAGACGGTCCCGAACAGCGGCACCGTGGCGACCATCAACACCAGCGAGGAGGCGAAGACCTTGGTGCGCAGGGGAACACGCCGTCCTGCCGGCGACGCGGTGGGTCGGCTGAGCCCGAGCTCCAGCAGGAGCGGGACGAGGAGACGTTCGAGATAGAGGAACGCGAAGAGCGCGCCGACGAGGCCGGTCACCATGCCGAGGAGGCCGACGTTGACGAGCTGCGCGACCGGAAGCTGGGCGAACAGATAGAGCTGCAGCGCGCCGACGGCGTAGCCGACGAGCGAGGTCAGGAGCAGCACCCAGCCGACCCGGAACGGGTAGTTGAGGATCTTGCCTTCGACGATCCCGGCCTCGATCGCATCCACCTGGCCCGGCGTCGCGAACACGCGATCCCAGCGACGAATGACGTCGCGCCACCAGATCTGTGGAACCAGCACGGGCCCGAGCAGTCCGGCGGCGGGAACCTCCCACGCGTAGCAGATGAGCGTCCACTTGAGCTGCTGCGCGTCGAGCAGCCACGCCGTGATCGAGTAGGGCAGCCCGAGGCCCCACCACACCGCCATCGCGACCACGGCCGCGAACAGCAGCGACGGGCGATAGTCGGCCGGGTGGGTGCGCAACATCAGGTGAAGAAGCTGAAGAACATCATCTGGGTCGCATAGGCGACCAGGCCGTTGTCGCGGTCCCACACCGACATCTCGACCGAGGCGTAGCCGTCCCCGGCCCAGCGGGCGCGATTGTGGCTGAGGAGCCAGCCCGGTCCGGCCGCGCCGAGCAGGTGCACGGTCAGGTCGGCGCTCGGCGGAAGCCAGGGCCTGACCCCGGGCCCGATCTTCTCGCTGACCGCGCCCGGCATCGTGTCGCACAGCGAAACGAGCGCGAGCGGATCGAGGCGGCCGCCGTCCACGAGAGGCGGGTCGTCGAAGCGACACCACGAGGCGCGATCCGACGTGGCCGGCACCCACGTCTCCCACGGCGGGTGACCGATCGCCGCCCGCCCCTCGACCTGATCCCACCACGAGAAGCGGTACTTCCGTTCGAACCCCGCCGGCGGTGGATCGCGGAACGAGGGACATTCTTCGGGCGGCGGCACGGGCGGCGGCGCGATGTCGGTGAACGCAAAGCCGTCGCGCGGACCGCCGAACACCGCGATCGACGTGTGCCCCGCCGTCTCACCGGGGCTGCGCACGGTGGCCGAGAGCTGCGACATCGAGCGCCCGCGACGCAGCACGGTGACGTCGATCTCGACCGGGCCGGGGCGCACCTGCGCGGCGAAGACGGTCGTGACCGAGCGCAGGCGCTGCTCCGGCGCGTCGAGCTCCGCCTCCATGGCCCGCAGCGCCACCGCGGTGACGATGCCGCCCTGCGGGAGTATCGGCGCGCACCACTCGGGACCGAGCTGCCCGCCATACCGCCCGTCCCCCCGCCGCTCGACCGCCGTCTCGCGTGTGAACCGTGACCGCTCTGCCATCGCGCGCCTCCGCTATCGTGAGGGGGCGCGGTGCTGCAAACCTCCGTGGCCACGCCCCGAGCGGCGGGCTACAAGGACCGCCGGAGCGTCTTCGATGGAGTGCCCCCGATGCCGGCACGAGAACCGGGCGACCGCGACCTTCTGCGGTGCATGCGGCGTGGCGTTGGTGCGTGGCGAGGCCTGCCCGCGGTGCGCGATGCGGAATCCTCCTGGACATCGCTTCTGCGACGGGTGCGGCCAGCAGCTCGTGACGAGCGGCCCGCGGACGGTCACCCGGCCACCCGACATCGGCACCCCGGCACATCTGGCGGAGAAGATCCGCCGCGGTCGTAGCGCGCTCGAAGGCGAGCGCAAGCTCGTCACGGTGCTGTTTGCCGACGTCGTGCACTCGATGGAGCTGGCCGAAGGCGTCGACCCCGAGGACTGGCATCGCGTTCTCGATCGCTTCTTCCACATCCTCGCCGCCGGCATCCATCGCTTCGAGGGCACGATCAACCAGTTCACCGGCGACGGCGTCATGGCGCTCTTCGGCGCGCCGATCGCACACGAGGACCACGCCCGTCGCGGCTGTCACGCGGCGCTCGATCTCATGGGCGCGCTCGGCGAGTACGCGAGCGTGCTCGCCGCGCGCGGTCTCGCATTCGCCGTCCGCATGGGCCTCAACTCGGGGGAGGTCGTGCTCGGACGCATCGGCGAGGACCTCCGCATGGAGTACACCGCGCTCGGCCACACGGTCGGGCTCGCGGCGCGCATGGAGCAGATGGCCGCGCCCGGAACCGTCTACCTGACCGAGCACACCGCGCGCCTCGTCGAGGGATTTTTCACCCTGCGCGGTCATGGCACGCCGCCGATGAAGGGCGTGAGCGCGCCGGTGCGCGTCTACGAGCTGGTCGGTCCCGGGGCGGTGCGCACGCGGCTCGATGCCTCGCGGCGACGCGGGTTCTCGCGGTTGGTCGGACGCGAAGCCGAGCTCGCCAAGCTCTGGCGCATCCTCGAGCAGGCGCTCGGCGCGGGCGGACAGGTGGTCGGCGTCGCCGGCGACGGCGGCGTCGGCAAGAGCCGCGTGTGCCTCGAGTTCGTGGAGCGATGCCGCGCGCAGGGCATCGCCGTGCACGAAGGACACTGCCCCGCGCACGGCGCCGCGGTTCCCCTGCTCCCGATCCGCGACCTCCTGCGCAGCGGCTTCGGGATCGCCTCCGACGATCCGGCACCGGACGTTCGCCGCAAGGTCCGCGAGCGGCTCGAGGCCCTCGACGCAAGCCTCGCCGACGACACGTCGCTCGCCCTCGATCTGCTCGGTGTTCCCGACGAAGCCGCCCCGCCACCCGCCGGCGGCGGGGAGAGCCGTCAGACTCGGCTCGCGGGATTCATGGGGCGGCTGGTTCGCGCGCTCGGCGACACCGAGCCGGTCGTCCTGCTCGTCGATGACACGCACTGGATCGATCCCGCGAGCGAGGAGTGCCTGCGCGAGGTGGCACGCGCAGCCGAGGTCTCCCGCGTGCTCGTGGTGGCGAACTTCCGCCCAGAGTACGACGCCGGATGGATGCAGGGCACGCACTTCCACCGCCTGACGTTGACACCGCTGACGCAGGAGGCGAGCCAGGCGCTGCTCGCCGACCTCCTCGGCGACGACGCGTCGGTGGCCGAGCTCTTCGAGCTCATCGGCGAGCGCACCGGCGGCAACCCGTTCTTCATCGAGGAGGTGGTGCAGGCGCTGGCCGCCAGCGGCAGCCTGGCGGGGCGGCCCGGCGCCTACCAGCTCACGGCCCCGCTCGACACCCTCACCATCCCGGCGACGGTCCACTCGCTCCTTGCCGCGCGCATCGACCGGCTCGGCGACGACACGAAAGACGTCCTGCAGACGGCGGCCGTCATCGGCAAGCAGTTCGACGAGGCGCTCCTGCGCGAGGTGGTCGCACGGGACGAGCGCTCGCTCGGAACCGTGCTCGCCGCCCTCCAGGAGGCGGAGTTCGTCCGCGAGGTGCCGGGCCATGTGGGGACACGCTACGCGTTTCGCCATCCGCTGACGCAGGAGGTCGCCTACCACTCGCAGCTTGGCGACCGGCGCGCCCACCTGCACGGCTCGGTCGCCGCGGCCCTCGTGAAGCTCATGGCCGATCGGCTGGGAGAGCACGCGGCGCTCATCGCCCATCACTGGGGGGCGGCGGGCATGCGCTACGAGGCGGTCCGCTGGCAGCGACGCGCGGCCCTGCGCGTATCGAACATCCAGGTTCGCGGCAGCCGGCCGGGCCCGCTACGGTGACGGCACGAGCGCGAGAATGGCCGCCACGGCCTGCGTGATGGGCGCGAGCGAGACGCCGAGCGTGCCGCCGCTGCCGGCCTGTGTCGCGAGATCCATGAGCCTTTGGAGCACCGCGCTCGCCCGCGTGTAGAGCCTCGTCTGCCTCGTACCCGACGCCGCGCCGGCGCGATCGAGGAAGCTCCCCGCGCGCGTGCTGAGGCGCACGAGCTGGCGGGCGACCTTCCGGCTCTTGCGGCTCGCGGCCGCCGCCGGGTCGGGCAACGCCGCCGCGAGGACGGTGCGGCAATCGGTGAGATCGGCACACGCAACCGTGCCCGTCGTCGCGGGAAGCCCCGTGAGGCCGGCGTCGAAGGTTCCCACGTAGCCGCCGCTGCCGTCGTCGGTGAGGGCCAGCACGAGCGCGGTCGTGCCGTTGAAGATCCCGTCGCTCGCATTGGTCGTGTCGCGAGCGCCCCGGGCACCGTATGGCGCCAACACCATCACTTGATCGCTCACGGCGTCGTCGAAGTAGAGCTGCGAGGTGAACTCGTAGGTGGTCTGCGTGCCGTCGAAGGCGCGGACCTTGAAGTGGATGTGGATCGTGCGGCCGGTGTACCAGCCTGGATAGACGGTCGTGAACTCGACCGCGCCGTTCGCATCGGTGATCTGGTAGCCGCGCAGATACTTCGCTCCGCTGGTCCCGATCGCCGCTTCGTCGGAGTACTGGCCGGTCGCGCTGGCGTGCCACACGTCGACCTGGAGCCCCACTGCGGGCGCGCAGCCGTCGTCGGCGCGGAGAACGTTGATGCGCAGCCGCAGCGGCACCCCCGGCTGCACCGAGCCGTCGCTCGGGTCGACCGTGATGTCGGACCGCTGGAGCAGCTCGTCCACGAAGTACGGGCCTTCGGTCTGCGACGGGGGAACGGCGCAGGCGGCCCAGGCGCGGGATGCGCTGCCGAGATCGACGAACGAGACGGCGCCGGCAGCGCCGATGATGCCGAGTGCTTGTCTGCGCGTGATCACGCAGCCGAGAGTGTATGTCTTCGTCACGACCTGCCTCCGACTCGCACGTTACACGGGCCACGCGGAACAATCCGTCGGGCCTTCGCCGCGACGGATTTTTGCGCACCGGCCGTTCAAGCCACAAGACGTCGCCCGGATCGTGCCGATCCGGGCGACGGTGAGGCGGCCGGTGTCGTGCAGCAGGTCAGAGGGTTCGCAGGAACGCCAGCAGCGACGCCCTCTCTATGGGCCGCAGCGCCAGGAAGCGATCGCGCGCGCGGTCGCCCTGCCCCTCGTGCGCGAGAATCGCGTCCTCGATCGTCGTCGCGCGGCCGTCGTGGAGAAAGGTCGTGATCACGTGCAGGCCCCAGAGCGGCGCCGTGCGCATCTCGCGACCGGTCGCGGTGCCCTGCTCGATGCCGTCGCCGAGGTTGCCCATGTCGTGCAGCAGGAAGTCGGAGTACGGCCGGAAGCGCCGGCGGCTGAGCGCGGCGACCGGGCTGGGACCACTGGTCAGCGTCGGCGCGTGGCAATCGTCGCATCCGATGCGACCGAAGACGCGGCTGCCGCCGCGGGCGAGCCCCGACGACGACGTGCCGGGGAACGTCTGCTGGAGCTGCGCCGAGGCGAGCGTGAAATCGAGCGGCCCGAGCCGCGGCGGCGGGGCGAGGAAGCTCATGAAGGCGTTGAACGCTTCGACGTCCTCGAGATCGTCGTCGACGCCCGGCACGGGGTCGCAGGCGAGGAGCGAGCAGTCGCCGTTGGGACACATCTCATCGGGGAACATGGGCGTCGTGATCCCCATCTCGTTCACGTAGGCGTCGCCCGAGAACTGCATGAGGCTCGGCACCTGCGCCTTCCACCCGAACTTCCCGACCGACGTGCCGCCGCTCACGACGTTCGCGACCATGTTGGGCCGGCCGGCCGTGGCGGGCGTGCGGCGGGCTTGCGTTCGCGCGAGCGCGACGAACGTCGCATCGGGCACCGCGTCCACGAGCCCGAGGCCGAAGAGCGGCGTGGTGCGGCGGCTGGCGCGGATCGTCGCCTGCGGCGGAACGACCTCGCCCACGAAATTGCACGCGCCCGCGGCGCCGATGCCCTGACTCTGGATCAGCGAGCCGCCGAGCGACGCGAGCGGGTCGAAGGCGCCACCGGTGGTGGTGCCGAAGCGCGTCTCGACCGTGTCGCTGCCGCCGCCGAGCGCGCCGGCGGTGTGGCAGCCCCCGCACGACGTGCCGTTGAAGATCGGCCCCAGGCCCTCGTCGGCCTCCTCGACCGACGCAAAGGCGGCTTGCCCGTCGGTGAACCGTTGCAGCTCGTCGGCGGTGAGGCCGATCACGGGATCGCCGAAGTCCGCCCGCGCCGCACCGCCGAGCGCCAGCGCGATCGCCAACCCGAAGACTCCTCGTTGCCTGGTCATGACTCCATCCCTCCCTTCGCCGTCCAACCGAGGACGGTGGAAGGAGACGTAGGCCGACGTGGCCTTCGGAGTCTTGAGAACGCGATGAGAAAACGCTGCGATTTGGATGCGACGTGAGCGGCGCGGCGGCAGGCGAGCCGATGCTCATCTCCTTCGGGCCGTACCGCCTCGACCGATTGAGCGGCCGGCTGCTCCGGGGCGACGTCAACGTCCCACTTCGGCTGAAGGCGTTCGCGGTGCTGGAATATCTGGCCCTGCACCCCGGCCGCCTGGTGCCGAAGGACGAGCTGCTCGACGCCGTCTGGCCCGCGACGCACGTCTCGCCGTCGGTGCTCTGCGGATGCATTCGCGAGCTGCGGGCCGCCTTGGGCGACGACGCGCGCTCGGCGCGCTTCATCGAAACCGCGTACCGCCGCGGCTATCGCTTCATCGCGCCGCCTGCGATCGATCCGAAGCGCGCCGAGACCCCGGTGTCGCGCACGGCGCGTGCGATCCTCCTGCCCCGCGGCGACACGGAGCTCGCCCGGCTCGCGCGTCAATTCGCCCGCGCGGTCGCGCGCATCGGGCGACGGCGCGCCCGCGGCGTTCCCGGTCCTTCGCGCGATCGCGGACCCAGCCGCTGACGGACGCCTAGCGCGCAGATCGAGCCCTTGGTCGTAGCGCCGTTGCATCGCTGCGACGGATTTCGACGCCGCGGCCGTTCAACGCTCAGACGAACGGGCACCAGCGTGCCCGAGCGCGATTCAGATCCGGGGGGAAGGACCGATGGTCGGGGCGCCGTGGACAAACGCTTGGTTGGGGGGCGATGTGGCACACGACGAGACGTGCTACGCGGCGGCGTGCCCGACGGCACCGGGGGATGGTAGCGGATTCGGACGAAGCGCTGATGGTGCGCGCCGGCAGGGGCGATCGCGCAGCCTGCGAGCGTCTCGTCGAGCGCCATCTCACGCGCACGGTGACGTTCGCGTACCGCATGCTCGGGAATCGCAGTGATGCCGAAGACACGGCCCAGGAGGTCTTCCTGCGCGTGTGGGCGGCCGCACCGCGCTGGCGCCTCGGCGACGCGCAATTCCGCACCTGGCTCCATCGGGTCACGATGAACGCCTGCCTCGATCGGATCGCCAAGCGGCGCGAGACGACGTCGGACGGCCTGCTCGACCTCGCAGATCCCGCCGCCGATCCGAGCGCCCCGCTCCACGACCACGACGTCGCGCGCCACGTCGACGCCGCACTCGCGAAGCTTCCCGAGACGCAGCGCGTGGCGGTAACGCTCTGCCACTATCAGGGGCTCAGAAACATCGAGGCGGCGGAGGTGATGAGCGTCAGCGTGGAAGCGCTCGAGTCGCTCCTCGCCCGTGCCCGGCGTGCTCTGCGCGCCCACCTTCGCGCGATCGCCCCGGCGCTCTTGGGAAACGAATGACGCCGATGACGTCGGAGCGACTGCGCGAGCTACTGGACGCGTACGGCGCTGCACCCGCGCGCTGGCCGGAGGCCGAACGGGCCGCGGCCAGCGACCTGGTAGCCGCCTCGGCGTCCGCGCGATCGCTCTCCGACGCTGCCGCCGCGATCGATCGCGCCCTCGATGCGGCGACGGCGGCCCCGGCGTCGCCGGAGCTCGCGGCGCGCGTGCTCGCCGGCGTGCCGCCCCGCCGGGCGCGACCGTGGCGCGCCGGGCTGATGGCCGCCCTGCCTCTCGCGGCCGCCGCCGCGCTCGCGATCTGGGTCCGCACACGCTCCGAGCCGCCGCGCGAGACGGCGACGATCTCCACCATCGCGCTCGGCGAGTACGAGAGCCCCACCGACGTCCTGCTCGAGCCGTTCGGCGTCGCCGGGCTCTACACGAGCATCCCGTCCATCGGCTGCTACGACTCCGCGCTCGGCTGCCCGCGCGTCGACACAACCGGCAGCGCCGAGCCGTCCAAAGGAGGGGCATGAACCACCTACGCCGAGTCGCAGTCGTCGCCGCACTCGCCTGGGGCGTCGCAGCGTGGGCGCAGGGGCCGCCGCCGAAAGACGGAGGAGGGCCGGGCCTCATGGGTTCCGGTCCCCCGCCGGGTCCGCCCGCCTTCGTCGGCCAGATGTTCCCACCCGCGCTCGTGATGCAGCACCAGCAGGAGATCGGGTTGCGGCCGGCGCAGATCGACGCCATCAAGCGCGCGATGGCCGAGACGCAGCAGCGGCTCGTCGACCTGCAGTGGGAGCTCGAAGGCGAATCCGAGGCGCTCGGCAAGCTCCTCAGCGCGGATCGCGTCGACGAAGCGACCGTGCTCGCCAAGCTCGCCAAGGTCACCTCGACCGAGCAGCAGGTGAAGCAGGTGAACTTCACGCTGCTCGTCCGCATCAAGAACACGCTCGATCCCGAGCAGCAGGCGAAGCTCCGTGCGCTACGCCGGTCGCCGTCCGGACCGCCCGGCGCGCCGCCCCCGCCGCCCCCGTGACCGCACGCCTCGCGCGCGAGCCGTACTGCTACCTCACCACCACCGGGCGCCGCAGCGGGCGGGCGCGCCGCATCGAAATCTGGTTCGCGGCACGCGACGGCGGGCCCGACGTCATCTACCTGCTCGCCGGCGCGGGCGAGCGGGCCGGCTGGGTTCGAAACCTCCGCGCCGATCCGCGCGTGACGGTCGAGATCGGCGGCCGGCGCTTCGCCGGGCTCGCGCGTGTGGTGGGCGCAGGGGCCGAGGACGCGACCGCGCGCCGGCTCGTCTACGAGAAGTATCGCCGCGAGGACGACCTCGAGGAATGGCGCGACAGCGCGCTGCCGGTCGCGATCGAGCTGCGCCATGCGCGCCGCGTACAGGGCCAGCTCGACGCGGTCGCGGATGCCGAGCCGGCGGCGCGCAGGGCGGTCCCTTTACACGACGAGCCCGACCGAATAGGCGCTGAGCCCGTGACGCCTCGCGAGTTCGACCCCGCGACCCTCGACGTCGCCACCTCTGAGCACTACGAGCAGCACGGCTATCCCCACGCCGAGTGGACCTGGCTCCGCCGCAACGCGCCCGTCTTCTGGTACGAGCGCTCGAACGTCGAGCCGTTCTGGGCCGTCACGAAGCATGCGGACATCGTCGAGATCAGCAAGCAGCCCGAGCTCTTCCTGAACCAGCCCCGGCTCGCCGTCTTCACGCTGGATCTGCCGCCCCCGCCCGAGGGCCAGGTGCGCCACCTCCTCAACATGGATCCGCCCGACCACGCCCGCTACCGGCGCCTCGCGAGCGGCTGGTTCACGCCGCGCGCCATCCGCGGCATGGACGAGAAGGTCGCGCGCGTGACGCGCGAGGTGCTCGACGACGCCGCCCGCATGGCCGAAGGAGACTTCGTCCGTGAGATCTCGGCGCGCATCACGATCGCCGTCATCGCCGAGATGCTGGGCGTGCCCCGACCGGACTGGAACCGGCTCTTCCGGTGGACGAACGAGATCATCGCGCCGCAGGATCCCGAGTTCCAGCGCGGCGACACACCCCGCGACACGATCGAGGCGGCGCGCCTCGAGCTGTTCACGTACTTCAACGATCTCGTCGAGCGGCGGCGGGCACGGCCGACCGACGACATCGTCAGCGTCGTCGCCAACGGGCAGGTGAACGACGCGCCCCTCGGGCCGGTCGAGCTGCTGTCGTACTTCTTCCTCCTGGTCGTCGCGGGAAACGAGACTACGCGCAACGCGATGACGGGCGGGCTCCTCGCCTTCCTGGAGCACCCCGCGGAGTGGGAGAAGCTGCGTGCGAACCCGGCGCTCCTCGACACGGCCGTCGAGGAGGCGGTCCGCTGGACGACGCCCGTGATCCAGTTCGCCCGTACGGCCACGCGCGACTACGAGCTGCGCGGAAAGACCGTGCGAAAAGGCCAGGCGGTGTGCCTGTTCTATCCCTCGGCGAACCGCGACGAGGACGTCTTCCCCGATCCGTTCGCGTTCCGCGTCGATCGCGACCCGAATCCGCACATCGCGTTTGGGATGGGCGAGCATCTGTGTCTCGGCGCGCACCTGGCCCGGCTCGAGCTCCGGCACGCCTTCGGGCAGCTCCGAGAGCGGCTCGAGCGCTGCGAGCTCGCGGGCCCCGTCGAGCGCGTGCGATCGAGCTTCGTCGGCGGCATCAAGCACGTCCCGATGCGCTGGCGGATCAGGGCAGCTTCGCTTTGAGCTGCGTCGCGTCCTGCTGAAGCACCGCGGGACCGTCGTAGATCGCTTCCCAGCACGCATCGCCGGTCGCCTGGAGCTGGGCGCGCAGCGGCAGCGCGACCGACGAGGGCGACGGCATGGCGAGGTTCGCGCCCCGTCCCTTGGCGGCGAGCTTCGTGCCGCCTCCGAGCTTCGCCTTCAAGAGAAGCTTCGCGAGCCCGGTCGGGATTCCGGCTGGATCGCGGTACAGGAAGCCCGAGCCCGCCTTCGCACGCCAGCAGCTCGCCGCGCCGCAGGTGGCCGCTGCCGGCGCGTCGCTGCGAAGAACGAGCCCGCCCGCGCCATCGTACATACAGAGCGCGTAGTCGTCGCTGGTGAGCGGATCGCCGAAGGCACCGGGGGCGGCGCCCGGGCGCTTCCACTTCCACACGAACGCATCGCCGGTCGCGACCGGCGCCTTGCGCATGCGGAGCGTCGAACGCATCCCGGCGGCAGCACCGTCGCACGTCGTGCGCGGGCCGAGCACGCAGGCGGCGGAGCTCGGATCGCAGTGCTGACAGGTCGGGCACGCGAGCGGCACGCCACCACAGGAGCCGCCGCTGCAGGCGTCGCCCAGCGTGCAGGCGTCGCCGTCGTCGCACGGCGCCGTGTTGTTCGTGAAGGCGCAACCCTGCGCCGGGACGCAGGCGTCGTCGGTGCACGGATTGCCGTCGTTGCAGACGAGCGGCGTGCCGGGAACGCATGCGCCGGTCGTGGGGCTACAGGTCTCGCTTCCATTGCAGGCGTTGCCGTCGCCGCACACGATCGGCGTCCCCGGACGGCATCCGATCGCGGGCGCGCAGGTCTCGACGCCGTCGCAGGGGTTGCCGTTGTTGCACACGAGCGGAGCGCCCGGGACACAGGTACCCGTTGCCACGCTGCAGGTCTCGACGCCGTTGCACGCATTGCCGTCGCTGCAGACGACCGGCGTGCCGTGCACGCACAGGGCGTTCGGGCCGCAGGTCTCGACGCCGTTGCAAGGGTTCCCGTCGTTGCAGTCGGCCGGCGTCGTGCAGTTGCCGCCGCAGGCGTTCTCGGGCGTGACGTCGGCCGGGAACTGCCCGAGGAGCGACGCGGCGGCCCAATGCCCGGCGAAGTAGTCGACGACGTGGATCTGGGTGGCGCAGGTGCCACTCGCGGTGAGATCGCTCGAGGTGGCCAGCGCGACGAACCACTGCCCGAGGTTTCCCGCCGGCCGACCCGTCACCGCTCCGAGCCCGGTGATCTGGTAGAGCACCGTCGTCGTCTGGTCGAGGACGAACAGGCGCGCCCCGGTCGTCGAGTTCTGCAATGGATCGCCGTCGCACACGAACGCGACGCGCGTTCCGCCGGGATCGAGCGCCGGATCGCTGCAGTTGCCGAACAGCGAGGTCGCGGTCACGTGATCCACGATCGGCGACTGCGGATCGGTGACCGCAATGCTGTAGACCTGGCGGCCAGGCTCGCCGCTCGTGCCCGGGAGGTCGGTCGCGAGCGAATCGAACACGACGGCCCGCGGGGTGTCGCCGACGACGGGGTTGCGGCTCGGGCCGTTGCCGTCGGTCAATTGCCGCAGGGTCGACACGTGCGTGTTGCGGTCGTAGTCGGACCAGAAGATCTGCGAGACGCCCGTGTCGGCGCCGCTCCCGAGGATGTCGGCGCTCGACTCGAACGCGATGCCCCCGCCCCCCTCGTTCGGGATCGCGTTCCGGCTCGCGCCCTGCGGCACGACGTTCGCCGGCCCCGGGCCGAGGCTCAGCTGCCGCATGACGTTCGTCGTCCGCTCGAAGAGATAGACCTGCGAGGCGCCGCTCGGATTCGGGAAACCGGCGAGCATCGCTGTCGACTCGAAGACGACGACGCCCGCGATGCCGGAGAGCGACGGGTGCGTGCTGTCGCCGTCGCCGGCGGCCGTCACCTGGACGAGCTCGCTCGTCGACAGGTGGCGCATGAAGACCTGCCGGCGCGCGGCCGGCGCACCGACGTTCGCGTTGTACGAGCCGAGCGCATCGAACGCCACCCACACGTCGCGCTCGTTCGTGCTGCCCGACGGCGGCTTCGAGACGCTCGGGTTCGCGGGCGCGCCGACGCCGTTGCTCGCCTGGATGAGGAAGGGCGTGCCGGCGGGCGGGCACGGCGTCGTCGGCAGCGTCGTGCCCTGGGCGCAGTCGTAGTAGGCGATGTTGAAGACGAAGACTTGCGGCCCCGGCACACGCGCGGCGCCGATGCCGGCGAGATCCTCGGTCGACACGAACGCGAGCCAGTTGCCCCACGCGGTGCCCGACGACGTCTGGTGCGGAGGACCGCTCGTGAGCCGTAGGGCGCCCGGCGACTCCTGATGGAGCGCGTGCGCAGGCGACGAAAGAATGGCCGCCAGGAGAAGCACAACGCTCGCGCGCATCGGTCCTCAATGCATCGCCCCGCGGAGGCGGCAGCGTCAAGGGAAATGTGCGCGTTGCCAACCCGTCCCGCGTCGTCTACACCGACCGTGGGGAGGTGGTGGCGATGCGGACGATGCTCGGGCTGACGATGCTGCTCGCGTGCTCCGCCGTGGTCGCGGACGCGGCGGTGCTCTGCGCGACCAAGAAGGGCGCGGTGAAGCTGCGCGAGGCGTGCAAGCCCAAGGAGACGGCGATCGATCCGGTCGCGCTCGGTCTCCAGGGGCCGACGGGCGACAAGGGGGACCCGGGCGCGGCGGGAACGCCCGGAGTGGGCCTCATCACCCTGGGCCAGACGGTGGGCGACACCGCGCTCGGCTCGACGTTGACGGCAGTCGCCGCCACGAACGGGGCCGACGCGCCGACGGCCTTGGGAGGCGCGTGGTACGGGCCCATCACGAACCCGGCGACCACGACCGTGTTCCAGGTGACGGCGCACGTCGTGACGAATTCGGCGACCGGCACGCTCGAATGCGTGCTCGAGCGCTCGATCAACGGCGGCGGCTACGTGACGATCGCCATCGCCGACTCGACGTCCACGGAGCTCTTCTTGAACGACGCGTTCCCCGCCTTCGTGGTCGGCGACACGTACAACATGCGGGTTTCGTGCATGGTGTTCCCCGGATCGCGCTCGGCGACGTTCGCCGACATCGGCGTGGTCGCCTCGGTTCGCTCCTAGCCGAATCACCCGAGCAGCGGCCCGCCGCCTCCGCTGCCCCCGCGCAGCTTGTACTTCTCCACCCGCTGCGTCGGCGTCTTCGGGAGCGCGTCGCGGAACTCCCACAGGCGCGGCACCTGGAACTTCGCGAGCCGCTCGGCCGCGAACGCTCGCAGCTCGTCCGCGGTCACCGGCGCGCTCGTCACCACGAACGCCTTGATCTCCTGCCCGAGCACCGGATCGGGCACGCCGATCACGGCGACCTCGGTCACCTTCGGGTGCTCGCGGATCGTCTTCTCGACCAGGACCGACGCAACGTTCTCGCCGCCGCGCCGGATGACGTCGCGCTTGCGGTCGACGAAGTAGAGCCAGCCGTCCTCGTCGAGCCAGCCGAGATCGCCCGAATGGAACCATCCGTCGCGCAGCGCCTTCGCCGTCTCCTCCGGGTCCTTGTAGTAGGCGGCCATCATCGCCGGCGACCGGACGGCGATCTCCCCGACGGCGCGCGGGGCGAGCGGGTGGCCCGCGTCGTCGACGACGCGGATCTCGACGCCCGGAACGGCAGGCCCGCACGAGCCGGGTCGCGGCGTCGCGCCGAGCGGCTCGATCGTGACGACGCCCGCGTCGGTCGAGCCGAAGCACTCGAGCACCGCCCGCACGCCGAAGCGCTCGACGACGCGCTCGCGGATCGGCGCGGCGCCGAGGCCGAGGACGACGCGCAGGGGATTGTGCCGCTCCAGGTCCGAGGGCTCACGCGTGAGGAGCATCGCCAGCACCGTACCGAGCGTGTAGACGACGGTGGCGCGCACCTCGTGCACGAGGGGCCAGAACTCGCTGGCGCTGAACTGCTTCGCGAAGGCCGCCGTCCCCCCCGCGTAGAGCGCCGTCGTGACCGCACCCCAGGCGTTGCCGTGGAAGAGCGGCGTCACCGCGAGGATCGTGTCGTCGGGCGTGAGGCCCAGTCGCTCGATGAAGTGCGGGCCGCTCGTGCCCGTTCGCGAGTGGGTGAAGAGCACGCCCTTCGGCTTGCCGGTCGTGCCCGAGGTGTAGAGGAGCGTCGAGTAGTCTCCGGGCGCGACGCGCGCGGCGGGCGGCGTGTCGTCGGCCTGATCGGCGCCCTCGACGAGCGCGGCGCCGAGCACCGTCGCGCGGCCGAGCGCGCGCAGCTTCTCGCCGCTCCCCGCGTCGGTCACGACCACGCGCGGGTCGGCGTGGTCGAGGACGTACGAGAGCTCCGCGGCGCCAAGGGCCGGGTTCACGGGGTTGAGGATCGCGCCCGTCTTCAGGACCCCGATCGCGGCCACGACGTAATCGACCGCATTGCCGTGCGCGAGGGTCACGCGGTCGCCCTTCACGACCCCGCGCGCGGCGAGCGCGTTCGCGGCGCGGTTCGTCAGGTGGTCGAACTCCGCGTACGAGACGCTGCGGCCCGCGTGGCGCAGGAACGGCCGCGCGCCACGATCCCGCACGTGGCCGGCGAGCACCTCGAGGAGCATGGGAGCGTTCTACGCGAGCGCGCCGCCGTCGGCGAGGAGGCCGACCCCGTTCACCATGCGGGCGTCGTCCGAGGCGAGGAATGCGATCACGCGCGCGATGTCGATCGGGTCGGCCATGTTCCCGAGCTTCGGCGGCGCGGAGTAATTGATGAGGTGCTGCTCCAGATCCTCGCGCCGCACGAACATCTTCGCGATGAGCGGCGTGCGGACGCCCCCCGGGCACACGCAGTTGAAGCGCAGGTCGCGCGACGCGAACTCGAGCGCGAGCGTGCGGGTGAAGTTGAGGAGCCCCGCCTTCGAGGCGGCGTAGGCCGCCGCATAGGCCGTCCCGCGCACGCCGGCGGTCGACGACACGTTCACCACGCTGCCGACCGGTGGCTTCAGGAGCTGGGGCAGCGCTGCCCGGATGGTATGGAAGGGTCCGGTGAGATTGACGGCGATCGTCCGCTGCCAGGTGGCCTCGTCGATCTCTTCGAAGCGCGAGAAGCCGCCGATGCCGGCGACGTTCGCGAGCACGGAGAGTCCGCCGAAGGTCGCCACGCACTTCGCGACCGCCGCGTCGACCGACGCCGTGTCGGCGACGTCGCAATGCGTGCCGTCCGCCGCGCCGCCTTCGCCCCGGACGTGCGCGATCGTCGCCGCGAGGCCGTCGCGATCGACGTCGACGCCGAAGACGCGGGCGCCCTCGGCGGCGAAGAGCTGCGCCGTGGCGCGGCCGATGCCCGATCCGGCGCCGGTGACGAACGCTACGCGGTCCTTGAATCTCATCGCCAGGCCTCCACCACCTCGCCGACGGGCGCGATCGTCGCGAGCAATCTGAGCGTGTGCTGCAGCACGGCGTCGACGTACTCGTCGGGTGTCCCCGTGACGGCTTCGCGCGGGATCACCACCTGGTAGCCCGCGTTCACCGCCTCGATCGTCATCGCGAGCACGCCGACGTTGACCGACACGCCCGCCGCGACGACGGTCCGGACGCCGAGGTTGCGCAGGAGCTGATCCAGCTCCGTACCGTGGAATGGGCTGATGCCGTGGTAACGCGTCAGCACGTAGTCGTTCGCGGCCGGCGCCAGCTCCGCGACCGGCTTCCACTGGGCCGAGCCCGGCAGGAGACCGGGACCCGACGACTTCTTGGTCGCCCCGAGGAGCAGGCAGTTCACCACCGCGCCGCCGCCGTCGGGCCGTCGCGCCATCGTGCAGTGGAAGGCGGGGACCTTCGCGGCCCGTGCCGCGGCGAGCACGCGCGCGATCTGTCCGACGGTGCCGTGACGCACGACGGCCTCGCCGAGCGCGCCGAGCTTTCCGCCGCCGCCGATGATCCCCTCCTGGCACTCCATCATGAGGAGCGCCGTCGTGCGGGGATCGAGGAGCGCTTTCAGGTCGACCGGCACGGCGCCGGTGCTCAGAGATTGTAGAGACGCTGGGGGTTCGTCTCGAGGATCTTCTTCTTCGCCGACGACGACAGATCGGTCCGCTCGGCCACGATCTTCACCGTGTCCGGGAACGCGCAATCCCAGTGGTAGTAGTCCGACGCATAGGCGACGACGTCCTCGCCGAGGCGCTTCACCACCCACGACGCGTCGGGCTCGCCCGGGTCCATGCCGACGAAGCAGCGGCCCGACAGGAAGTACTCGGACGGCTTGCGGTCGATGTTCGGCGCCTGCTCCGGCGTCAGCTCCCAGTGCTCGTCGAGCCGCTCGAGCCAGAACGGGAGCCAGCCCGTGTTCGCTTCGAGAAAGGCCACGCGCAGCTTCGGGAAGCGGTGGAGGATGCCGCCCACGGTGAACGCCATGACGGCGGCCATCTGCCCGACGGGGTGGGTGAACGCGTGCACCTCGAGGCGCGTCTTCCAGCGGTCGACCCCGAGCGGCACCTGATCGATCGCCTGCCCGCCGCCGTGCACGCAGACCGCGACACCGAGCTCCTGCGCCGTCTTCCACACGACGTCGAAGCTCGGATGATCCAGGTTCCGCTCACGGATGTGCTGCGGCGTCACCATGCCGACCATGCGATGCTCGGCCACGCAGCGACGGAGCTCGGCTGCCGCGGCCTCGGGATCGATCATCGGCAGCTTCGCGACGGACTTCAGGCGCGACGGGTCGTAGCGCAGGAACTCTGCGCGCGCGTCGTTGAGCGTCCGGCAGAGCGCGACGGCGAAGCCGCGATCGAGCCCGGCCCACTCCTCGCCCGCCCCGCCGGGGAACATCACCGTCTGGTCGATGCCTTCGAGATCCATGTCCTCGAGGCGCGCCTTCGGATCCGTCATGCCCGCCCGCTGGCCTGCGTCGGTGTGCGCCTTGCCCTTGGTCTCCTTCACGCCGACGCCGATGAGGTTCGCGAACTGCTTGGCGATCTTCGCCTTGCGCTCGTCCCACTTGGGCTGGAACTCGGCGGGGAGGCGCGCCTGCCAGTCGGGCAGGTCGCCGCCGTGCCCGTCGGCGTCGATGACGTGATAGCCGAACTTTCCCATGGTCGTTTCTCCTACAGCTGGAATACGCCGCGCGCGAGGTGCCCGTGGTGGAGGTCGTCGAGCGCGCGCTGAAAGTCGTCGAGCGCGTAGTGGCTCGTGATGAGCTCGTCGATCTTGAGGCGCCCGGCGAGGTAGAGGTCCGCCAGCATCGCGAAGTCCTTGCGCGGCCGCGCCGCCCCGTAGCGGCAGCCGAGGATCGCCTTGTTGTTGTAGATGGTGTGGACCGGGAACTCGAACTTCGAGCCGAGCTTCGGCACGCCGACGATGACGAGCGTCCCACCCGGCGCGAGCGCATCGAGGGCCGTCTGGATGAGCCCGAGGTTGCCGACGCACTCGAAGCTGTAGTCGGCGCCGCCGCGCGTGAGGTCGCGCACCTTCTCGAGCGCGTTCTCCTTGCCGCCGTCGATGACGTCCGTCGCGCCGAACGTCCGCGCGAGCTCGAGCTTCTGCGGGTTCACGTCGACGGCGATGATGCGCGAGGCGCCTGCCAGCACGCCGCCCTGCACGCAGTTGAGCCCGATGCCGCCGACCCCGAAGACGACCATGCTCGAGCCGGGCTCGACCCGGGCCCGATTCAGCACCGCCCCCACCCCCGTCATGATGCCGCAGCCGATGAGGCACGCGCGGTCGAACGGCACCTTCGGATCGAATGGGATCGCCGACTGTTCGCGCACCAGCGTCAGCTCGGTGAAGGTCGACGTGTTGGCGAACTGGAAGGCCGGCTTCCCGCCGACGAAGAACGGAACCGAGTCCTTCGGCGAGGGCGCGTTGCGGCACTGGGTCGGCCGCGACGACTCGCATGCGACGCAGCGACCGCAGTGGGCGAGGGTCGAGAGGATGACCGTGTCGCCCTCTTTGAGGCTGGTCACCCCCGAGCCGATCGACTCGACGACGCCCGCCCCTTCGTGGCCCAACACGACCGGCACCGGATACGGGATCGTGCCGTCGAGGACGCTCACGTCGGAGTGGCAGAGGCCCGCCGCCTTGATGGCGACCCGCACCTCGCCGTGCCCGGGCTCCTTCACCCGGACGTCCTCGATCGAGACGGGCTTCCCGTTCCCGAAGTAGACGGCTGCCTTCACGCCTTGTTCCCGATCCGGAGCACGCGGCCCGGCGTGCCCCTCCGGAGCTGTCCGCCGTCGACGATGGTCTCGCCGTTCACGATGACGCGCACGACACCCTCGGGCTTCACCTGCCAGCGCGCCTCGCCGCCCGGCATGTCGTTCACGAGCCCCTTCTTGCCGAGGCGGAGCTTCGCGGGATCGAAGAGCATCACATCGGCGTGGTAGCCGCGCGCGAGCAGGCCACGCAGCGGGATGCCGCAGATCATCGCGGGCAGATGCGTGATGCGGCGCACGCCCTCTTCGAGCGTGTAGTGCTGGCGGTCGAGAACCCACGAGCGCAGGAAATAGGTCGACCACTCGGCGCCGTCGTCGCGGTCGGCGTGCGCGCCGCCGTCACCCGTGCCGACGATCATGTGCGGGTTCCGCTGCGACTCGCCGTTGGCGGCGATCCACTCCGGCCCCTCGGAGTTGTACACGAGCTGCGTGTCGAGCCCGTCGGCGACGACGAGATCGCACATGCTCTCGACCGGATGCACACCCTTCGCCCTGGCGAGCTCGCCGAGGCTCTTCCCTTCGGCGGCGCGGTTGGAGGACGACTTGTCGACGAACACCTGGGTCTGGCGGGGCGGCGGCAGGGTGGAGCCGCGCTTCGCATCGGTGTTCGGCGCGTCCCAGTCGGCCGCGAGCTTCTTGCGGAAGCCCTGATCCTTGAACGCCGCGAGCCGCTGCTCCGCCGTCATGTCGGTCAGCTCACGCCACGCGAAGCAGCCCTCGAAGAGCGACGTCCCGCGGCGCCAGTTGAACGGGCGCATGAACGGCTGCGAGCGGAGCATGGAGTATACGGCCGCGCCCTTGGCGCGCGCGTCGGTGAGGAAGCCGACCTGGTCGTCCCACTTCTCCTTCTGACCCGGGCGGAACCCCATGCCCTGGACGACGACGGGAAGACCAGAAGCGAGCGCGAGGTCGACGATGCGCTGGCGGTCCTCGGCGGTGTAGCCCTGCACGGCGGTCTCGGCGAGGTAGCCGATGCTGCCCGCCCCGCCCTCGCCGGCCACGGCCGCGAGCGTCTTGATCTCCTCGAACGACGCCTTCCGCGACGGGACCGGACGCTTCAGGTGGTCGACGTGGGTCGGCGACTTCGACGACGTGAAGCCGGCGCCACCGGCGCGCATGGCCTCGCGCACGAGGGTCGCCATCTGCTGGATCTCCGCCGCCGTCGCCTCGCGCTCGGAGGCCGCCTCACCCATCACGTAGCGACGGATCGCCGAGTGCCCGACGTAGATGCCGACGTTGATGCCGAGCCGCTTGTCGAGCACGTCCAGGAGCTGCGGGAAGCTGTCCCAGTCCCACGGCAGGCCCTGCTCGAGCACCGACGGGGTCATGCCCTCGACCTGTGCGAAGAGCTTCATCACCCATTCGCGGTCGCCGGGCTTGCAGGGTGCGATCGAGTAGCCGCAGTTGCCCGCGATGACCGACGTGACGCCGTGGAAGCACGACGACGTGGCGTGGCCCTCGAAGGTCACCTGGGGATCGTAGTGCGTGTGCGCATCGACGATACCCGGCATGACGACGAGCCCGTCGGCGTCGATCGTCTCCTTGGCGCCCGAGAGGCGCCCGATGTCCGTGATCGTCCCGTTCTTGATGCCGACATCGGCCACCCGCTTGGGCAGGCCGGAGCCGTCCACCACCGTGCCGTTCTTGATGATCGTATCGAAGCTCATGCCGTCCACCCGATGTATTTGCGTTCGCTGTACGCGTCGATCGCGTACAGGCCGCCGTCGCGCCCGATGCCCGAGAGCTTGTAGCCGCCGAACGGGGCATCGGGATTCATGCCGCCGGAGTTGTTCACCTGGATCGTCCCGGTGCGCAGCGCCCGCGCCACGCGCAGGCCGCGCGCGCTGTCGCTGGTCCATACGTAGCCGTAGAGGCCGTAGTCCGAATCGTTCGCCAGCGCGATCGCCTGCGCCTCGTCGTCGAACGGGATCGCGGTCACGACCGGGCCGAAGATCTCCTCGCGCGCGATCGTCATGGTGTTGGTCGCGCGCGTGAAGAGCGTGGGCTCGACGTAGTAGCCCTTCGGCAGGTGCGCGGGCCGTTTGCCGCCGCAGGCGAGAGTCGCGCCCTCCTCGAGGCCGCTCTTGATGAAGCGCTCGACCCGATCGCGCTGGGCCGCGGAGACGAGCGGACCCATGACCGTCCCGGGCTCCCGCGGATCGCCGATCTTCACGCGTCCCGCCGTGGCGACCATGGCCTGTGTGAACTCGTCGTAGATCGAGCGCTCGACGAGCAGGCGCGTCCCCGCGATGCAGATCTGCCCCGAGTGGAACGTCCACACCTGGGTCGCACCGCGCAGCGCCTTCTCGCGATCGGCGTCGGCGAAGACGATCTGCGGCGACTTGCCGCCCAGCTCGAGGAGGGTGCGCTTGAGACGCTTGGAGGCGACCTCCTGGATCTTCAGGCCTACGGCGGTGCTGCCCGTGAACGAGATCATGTCGACGTCGGGCGCGGCGACGAGCGCCTCGCCGACCTCCGGTCCCGAGCCGCACACGAAGTTCACCACGCCGGGCGGCAGGACCTCGTTCACGATCCGGCAGAGCTCGGCCACGCCGAGCGGATCCACGGGCGCCGGCTTCACGACCACCGTGTTGCCGCACGCGAGCGCGGGCCCGATCTTGCCGGCGCAGTTCGTCATCGGAAAATTCGACGGCGTGATGCACGCGACGACGCCGAGCGGCTCGTGAACCGCGATCCCGGCCTGCACCATCGCGCCCAGCTCGCGCGGCGGGAACGTCTCCTGCGGCAGATGCGCCGCGAGGTCGGCGTACTTCTCGAGCCGCAGCGGTACCGCACCCACCTGCTGCGCTTCGGCGACGCTGCGCACGGCGCCCGTCTCGGCGATCGTGAGATCGACGAGCGACTTCATCTCGTCGCGGAACTTCTTCGCCGCCTTGGCGAGCAGCGCGCCGCGCTCGGCTCCGGAGAGCCGGGACCACGGTCCGAACGCCGCACGGGCGGCCCGCGCCGCCGCCTCGACCTGCGCGACCGAGCACTGTGGCGCGCGCCCGGCGACCTCTTCGGTCGCCGGATCGACGATCGAATAGGTGCCGCCCTCGGCGGGCACCCACGTGCCGCCGATCAACACCTTGTCGTAAAGGGGAACACCCATCGTGGGGATGACGGCTCACGCCGCCTTGGACTTCACCTGTGCCTGCCGCTGCCGGGTCGTGCTGTGGACGGGATCCTTGTCGAACTTGGGAAGGACGTGCTTCCCGAACGTCTCGATCGAATCCCGCACGTACTTCTGGTCGAGCGTCAACGTCAACGGGGCGTAGATCAGCTGGTCGACACCCAGCTCCTCGTACATCCGGATGACCGAAATGATTTCCTCGGGCGAGCCGATCTGACGCCCGCCGTTCGCGAGCCCCATCTTCATCTGCTCCGGAGTGGGGTCGGGAATGGTGATCGGGGCCGGCGCGGGCGGCATCCCCGCCGGGCGCGGAATCGAGTCGAGCCAGTGGAAGAACCACGAGGTGAAGTAGCCGACCTTCGCCTGCGAGAAGAGCCGGCGCGCCTCGTCGCCGTCGGGAAGGCAGAACATCTGCGTCGTCACCGCGATGTTGTCGTTGATGTAGCCGCCGATCGGTTTCTTGCAGCGCTTGATCGCGTCCTTGTAGCCGCGCACGAGCGTCGCGATCTCGGTGGGCGTACCGAAGGTGAAGCAGAGGGCGCCGAGGCCCAGCTCGCCCGCCTCGATGAACGTCGGCGGGCTCGAGCAGGCGACCCACATCGGCGGGTGGGGCTGCGTGTAGGGCTTCGGCAGCACGTTGCGCTTCGGCATCCGGAAGTACTTGCCCTCGAACTCGTAGGGCGCGTCCAACCACATGCGCGGGATCTGCTCGAGCGACTCGCGCCACATGGGCTTGGTCTCGGCCGCCGACGGGATCGCGAAGCCGCCCCACTCCGCCGACGACGAGCCGCGGCCGGTGCCGAACTCGACGCGGCCCTTCGAGAGGTGGTCCATGGTCGCGATCCGCTCGGCCACCCGCGCCGGGTGGTTCACGGCGGCGGTGATGTTCGTGATCGCCGTGCCGACGTGGATCTGCTTGGTCTGCGCCGCGACGAACGAGAGGAAGACCTCGGGCGCCGGCTGGTGTGAGTAGTTCTGCAGGAAGTGGTGCTCGGGCGACCAATCGTACTTGAAGCCCATCTGGTCGCACAGGATCGCGATGTCGATCTCGCGGTGGTAGCGGGAGTGCTCGTCGTCCCACTCCGGACAGTGCATCTGCGAGAAGATCCCGAACTCCATGGCGCCTCCTTCTGGTCGCGGCTTCGCAGCCCTGTTCGAATGGGCGAATTAGCATTCGAAGTTTTGGGTTGTCAACTCGTTTTTTCGATGCTAGATGCCAGGCGTGGCGCGAAAGCCCCGCGAGGAGGCCCGCAAGGCCCGCAACGACGTCTACCGGCAGCACATCCTCGAGGCAGCCGAGCAGGTCTTCGCGGACAAGGGCTTCGAGGCCGCGAAGCTGCAGGACATCTCGACGCGCGCCGGCCTCTCCATGGGGACGATCTACGCGATCGTTCCCGGCAAGACCGAGCTCTTCACCGCGCTCCTCGAGGAGCGCGGCCAGGAGATCCTGCAGCTCGTGCGCGAGATCGTCGCAGGGGACAACCCGGCCCGCCAGACGCTCGATCGCCTGATCGAGGGCTTCATCGGCTATTTCGCCGATCACCCGGATTTCCTCCGCATGCACCTGCGCTCCGGCGTCTCGTGGGCACTCGGCCCCGCGCTCGCAACGGCGAGCCAGGTGCAGTGCTGGCAGGACATCCACCGCGAGCAGGCCGAGATCTTCCGGCGCGGCACGCGGGCCGGCGAGTTCATCGACGAGGATCCAGACTACCTCGCGAAGCTCTTCACCGTCATGGATCAGGTGCTGATGGCCGACTGGGTCGCCGGCGGCATGAAGACGGACCGGGCCCAGCTCGCCCAACGCCTCCGGGCGCAGGTGGAGCGCAGCTTCTACCAGACGCCGGCGCGTTCCGCCGCGCGTGCTGCGCGCTGACCGCGCGGATCATTTCGCGTCGGCTGTAGCCAAACGACCCGGCCGTTCAGGGAGCGAAACGCCGGTTTCCGGAGCACTGGCGCGGGCACGTGCATTGCACTCGGGCCCGCAATGCATCGCGCTGACGCAGCCGTTCTCGTCGTCGACCGCAGCCAGAGCTGGTGCCAGTACGTCGCCGACGCGCTGGTGCCCGCCGGGTATCACGTCGACTGGACCATCGATCCGCACGCGGCCATCGAGCTGCACGACCCGGAACGTCACGCGCTCGCGATCGTCGACGCCGACCTCGGCGCACTGCGCGGCGCCGATCTCGTCGCCACCTTCCGCCGTCGCGATCCGTCGCTGCGGGTGGTCCTGACGTCGGGCACCGCCACCGCCGACCACGCCGACGACGCACAGATGATCGGCGCGTTCTTCTCGCCGAAGGTCTTCCGTCCCCAGGCGCTGCTCTCGCTCGTCGCGGCTTGCCTGTCCTGCGCCGGCTGAGCGGCCTCCGCTACCAGGTCCGCACGGGTCCGGTGTCGAGGTGGACGAACCCGCTGCGCGGGTAGTAGCCGACGCCGCCCGCCCCCATCGCGAGCGCGGCCCTGCGCAGCGTCCGCAGATCTCGATCGGGCAGGAACACGTCCACGGCGCGTCCCGTGAGATGGTAGCTGTTGGACGCCACGCTGTGGGTGTGCAGGCGCTTCATCGCGTTCGTCTCGACCGAGCGGTAGCCGCACACGAGCTGGTAGGGTTCGTGACCTCCGAGTGTCGTGTGCAGCGCGAACAGCTGGTCGAGCAGCCGCGGGTCGATGGCGCACACCTCGCCGGTGCGGTGATCGCGACAGAGGTGGTTCACCTCGCCCAACGCCTCGCGCTGATAGCACCCGTCGGCGAAGTACTCGACGGTCAGGTACTCGCCGGTGTTGATCGAGTAGAGCGAGAGCGCCCGCTCGTCCGAATAGCTCGCGGCGGCCCGCCCGGGGCCCACGAGCGCCCCGATGGCGAAGCCACTCGCGAGCCGCAGTATGTCGCGACGGCTCCGCAAGGTGACCGCAGCCATGCCCCCTCCCCTGACGTGACGATGTGCGGCCCTCTTACACGGGGATCGCTCGCGTGCTCAACCCCCTCGGCGCACTTTTTTTCGTCGCGATCAGGGCTCGGCGGTTTCGACCCGCTCGCTCACGGGCTCGACGGCATGGCCTGCGAGCGCTTCGGAGAGTCGATAATCGCGTCCGTACGGATCGTCGACGAAGTGCATCTGACCGTCCGCGTCGACCCATGCCGTCTCGTACATGAGATGGGCGGGGATGGGGTGTGCCAGCGTGATCGTCGTCGTGTCCCAACCGGACAAGATCCGCTCACGACGCTCCTCGCTCCAGCCTCGGGCGCCGTCGAGCAGATGATCGGCCAGACCGAGCGCGTCGCCGACCCGCACGCAGCCGTGCGAGAGCGTGCGCTGCTCCTTGGCGAACAGGCGCTTCGAGTTCGTGTCGTGGAGGTAGACGCCGAAGACGTTCGGAAGCAGGAACTTCACTCGACCGAGCGGGTTCTGCGGTCCAGGCGCTTGGCGCAGGCGGAACGAGGCGGCGCCGCGCGCACCCGACCAATCGAGCTTCTCCGGATCGCTTCCCGCGGCCGAGGGTTGCCAACCCCCGATGAGATGAATGCCCTGGCGCGCGAAGTAGGCGCCGTCGCGCTGCACCTTGGGCAGGAGCTCCTTGCGCGCGATCTTGTCGGGCACGGTCCAGGTGGGATTGAAGACGACGTGCGTGATGGCGCTGCTGAACATGGGCGTCATCTTGTCGGTCTCGCCGACGATGACCGGCATCTCCATCACCGGCGCGCCGTCCTCGTCGATCACGCGCAGCCGCGCGGCGGCGATGTTCACCACGATGCGCGGATTGCCGAGCTGGTCCGGGACCCAGCGCCAGCGCTCCATGTTGACGATGATCTGCTGGATGCGTTCGGCGAGCCCGGCGTTCAGGGCGGCGCGCCCGCGCGGACCGACGACGCCGTCGGGCGCGAGCCCGTGGTACTCCTGAAACCGCTTCATTGCGGCGACGAGGTTCGCGTCGTAGTGCCGCGACCCGTGGTCCGCGGCGGGAGCGAGCTCGCCACTCGCGACCAGGCGCGCGCGCAACGCCGGCACCGCCGCGTCGTTGCTTCCGGGTCGGATGGTCGGCCCCTCGGGGACCGTCGGCCAGCGTTTTCCCTCGGCGAACGCGACACGGTACGAGGCCAGTGCGGCGCGCAGGCCGCGGTACGCGGCGTGCTTCGGTGGGAGATCCTCGAGCGCGAGGCTCGGATCCGGCAGCGCGGCGATGGAACGCACGAGCGGCGCAAGATCGGGAGCGGGATCGAGTGCCACCTCAGCCGTCACGTGGCTCGGACGGCTGTGGCCGTAGCGGACGTCGTGCGCGTAGCGCAGCACGCCGTCCGAGACGAGTAGGTCGAGCGCGGCCATCCCCTCGGCCGAATCGCTGTGCGTGCGCGCGATGATCGCCGCGACGTGATACGTGGCGGGATCGAGCCCTTCGTCGTTGGCGGCGGCGAGGACTTTTGTCACGGCCTCGACACGGCCCTGCCAAAGGGCTGACCCCGACCGGCCCTCGTACAGGGCCCAGACCTGGGACCCGTTCAAGGTGATGCCGTCGACGACGAGCGGATCCGCGCTCGCGAGGAGGGCATTCACCGCCGACGCCACCGCGGAATCGGAGACTCCGCTGGCGCGGGTGGGCATTCCCAGGCCGACGAGGAGCAGGATGGCCAGGATGGGGAGACGGAGTGTCGGCGACATGACGGGCGCAGAGGCGCCCGAAGCGAATGCACGCCTCGTGCCGACCGAGCTGGACCTCACGATTCCCTCTGTTTCTACTTCACGGCGAGCGGATTGAGCGGCGATCCGACGCCGCCCGTCACGCGGAGCGGCGGTGCGGTGAAGAGGCATTCCCAGACGCCGTCCGACGCGCAGTCGGCGGCGAGCGCCTCGAAGTCGAACATTTCCCCGAGCGTCAGCCCCATGTCACGAATGCAGATTGCGTGGAAAGGGAAAAGGACGGTCGGGTCCTCGGGGGGATAGACCTCGACCATGCTCGTGTCGCTCGCTACCGCGGCGACTTCGCGCGCGTGGAGCCACTCGATGGTTTCGACGCCGAGCCCGGGCGTCTGCTTCATGTAATAGACACGTTCGCCGTACACAGTGAAGACGCGCATGTAGCCGGTGCGGACCAGGAGGACGTCGCCACGCTCGACCCGGATCCCCTGCTTCTTCTCGGCCGCCACGAGATCGGCCGAGGTGACGACCTCGCCGGGCCCGAGCGACTCGACGCCCTTCAGCCGCGCCAGGTCGAGCAGCACGCCGCGCGAGATGATGCCGGCCGACATCTTGTCGATGCCGTTGCGCTCTGCGCCCGACGCAGTGATCGCAGACGCGGCATGCCCGTTGTAGAGCTGGCCCCCGTAGTGGACGTGCGCGAGGCTGTCCCACTGGGTCGCGCACTGGAGCGGCATGACGATCACGTCGTCGGCGTAGCGCGGACCGGCGGGATCGGGCGTCATCTGACCGTGCGTCGCGGTCATGATGTGAAGGGGGTTCACGCGGCCGGCCTGCCCGAACTGCGGGCCCTCCGCGCCGAAGGTGAGCCCGAGGCTGAAGACCTGCCCGCGCCGCACGCATCCCGCTGCCCGCCGCACGACGTCGGGCGTGATGAAGTTCACCGTTCCGCGTTCGTCGTCGGCGCCCCAGCGCCCCCAGTTCGAGACCTTGCGGGCGAGCTCCGTCAGCGCGGGCGTCATGTCGCGCGTCCGTTAGCACGACGACCCTCGGGGTGCACGGGCGTCATTGGGCCGGGGCGAAGCGCAGGCCGCCGGGCGTGCGGACGATGCGCTTCTCGATGGGTGGCGATTCCTTCGTGACGAGGTTGCCCGCGGGATCCTTGAACTTGTCGCGGCGTATGAAGCGCACGAAGGCCTCGTCGCCGGACGTCTTGATGTCGAGCACCGTCACGTCGACGTCGAGGTCTTGAACCGTCTGGAAGTAGGAGCGCAGCGACTCGACCTGGCTCGGCGACGACACCTGCCCGATCGCGCGGAGCGCGTCGGGGTCGCGCGCCCGCCACGCCGCCGCGTAGCGGTCGAGGAGCGCACGCACGTCCTGGGAGCTGATGTCGCCGCTGGGCCTCGCGGGAGGCGGCGGGGTGGTCGTGGTCGTGACCGGCGCCGTGGTCGTCGTGGTGGGGCGCGTCGACGACGTGCTGGTCGTCGTCGGCGCCCGCGTGGTGGAGGTCGTCGAGGGCCGGCTCGTGGTCGGCGCCCGCGTGGACGTCGTGGTAGTCGTCGTGGTGCGCCGGGTCGACGAGCTGGTCGACGTCGTCGTCGCCGTGGACGTCGTGGTCGACGTCGGTACGGTCGTGGAGACGAGCGAGGTCGATGAGGGCTCCGTCGAGGCGGAGACGCGAGTCGACGACGACGTGCTCGTAGTCAACACCTGCGTCGTGGAGGTCGAGCTCGTCGACGTGGACGACGACGTGGTCGTGGACGTGGTCGTCGTCGAGCTGCTGCTCGTGGACGTGGTCGCGATGGCCGCCCGTGTGGTGGTCGTCGTCGTGCTCGACGTGGTCGAGCTCGTCGTGGGCTCGATCGACGTCGACGTGGACGTCGTCATGCCGGCGGGGACGTCGATCGTGACGTCCCAGCTGCGGCCGACGCGCCCGTCGGGGCCCTCGATGGCGACGGCGACGCGGTGGGTGCCGCCGAGCTCGGCCGTCGCGTCGAGCGTCCAGCTCCGGCGATCGCCCACGGCAACGTCGTCGAACGTCCAACGATAGCGGAGGCCCTCCCCCCCGGCCCACACCGCAAACTGCTTGCGGGTGCCTGCCCGGACGTGGACGGCGGTCTGGTCGGGCACCACGTCGTAGACTTCGAGCTCGCCCACGAGCCGGGCCCCACCTGGCTGCGCGGAGCCGATGGCGAGCGCCATGGCCACCCCGACCACCACCCCCGCCCCTGGATGCCCCGCCCGCACGTTTCAGAGTATAACCTGGGATGGTGCGGCCGCTATACCTCGCCCTTGCCATCGGCTTGGCCGTCGCCGGTTCCGCTGCCCGCGCGCAGGGTGTCGATCCGTGCGACCTGCCCGACGGAACGATGTGCGCCGACGACGGCGACCCCTGCACGACCGACCTGTGCATGGCCGGCGTGTGCGTCCACCACTCCGTGCCGAGCCGCATCACCTGCGAGCCCGTGCTCGACGCCTACCGGCGTGCCGTGGACCTCGCCGCGATGGTCGTGGAGTTGCAGGAGCTCGTCGCCACGAGCCAGCTCCCCGAAGGACCGCGCGTCACGATCATGAGCACGCTCGAGATCGTCGGCGGCGATCTCGTCACGACGTCCGACGCGCTTGCGGGACGCATTCCGCTGCCGCTCCCCGCCAACGGCTCGACCGTGGCCCAGATCCGCGCGCGGGCCGGGCTCGAGCTCGTCGCCGGCACGTCACCCCTGGTACGTCCGGTCGTGCGGGCGCTGGCGAAGCCGGTCCCCGACCTGGCACGCCGTGCCCGTTTTCTGTATCGGAGCACGAACCAGCTGAAACGCGAGCTGCGACGAATCCAACGGGTCTCCGGCGTCTTCGTACGCTAGCCGAAGGAGAGAGCATGCGTCGATCCATCCTCTGCACCATCAGCGCCATCGCCCTGCTCGCCGCACCGGGGCTCGCCGGGGCGCGCTCGCTCGAGCGCAAGCTCGGTGACGCGTCCCAGCTCGTCGGCATCGCCCCGACGTCGGCCTTCGACGCCTTCGCCGACAACATCGCCGATTTCGCGGCGCGCGCCCTTCCCATCACCTCGGCGTCGGCGGGTTTCACGTACCGGTACAACCCGACCCTCGAGGTCTTCGAGCGGACCTCCGAGACGCTGGGCCCGGTCTTCCTCGAGCGCCCCGACACGCTCGGTCGGAACAAGTTCAACCTGAGCGTCAGCTTCCAGTACGTCGAATTCAACGAGTTCGACGGCACGCCGCTGACGCGTCTCCAGAACAACGATCCGATCGTCACGACCGCGTTCGACGCCGGCGGTAACCAGATCGGCTTCCGTGCCCAGACCCTGCGCTACAGCCTGGCGCTCCAGAACTACGTGACCACGTTCAGCTTCACCTGGGGCGTGCTCGACGATCTCGACCTGAACATCCTGCTGCCGATCATCGCCACCAACATGCGCCTCGGCGTGCATGCGCAGGAGGTGGCGACGGCGGGCGTCGACGGCGTCTTCACGCCGTCGACCGGGCCGGAGCGCGTCGGCTACGAGAACGGCAATCCGGTCGGCGTCGGCGACATCCTGCTGCGCGCAAAGTATCAGCTCCCGCGTCTGGATTGGCTGCGCTCGGCGGCGGGACTCTGGGTCCGCCTGCCCTCGGGTAACCATGGGAACTTCCAGGGTACGGGCGACGTCGAGGTGTCGCCGTTCCTCTATCTCTCGACCGTGCTGTGGGATCGCGTCGAGCCGAACATGAACCTCGGCATCAACTACAACGCCACCAACGTCTCGAAGAGCTCGGCCAGCTACGGTGTCGGCGTCGACGTCGACATCACCAAGCGCATCAACTTCAACATCGCCTACCTAGGTCGCAGCCAGTTCGAGGGCACCGCCGAGCCCGACGACACGTCGTTCCTGCACCTGAGCAACGGCCGGACCGTGTCCGAACCGCTGCTCGGGCTCAATTTCGGCCGCAAGGACACCTCGGACTTCTCGTTCGGCCTCCGCGTCGTCGTGTGGGGCAACGTGATGCTCTACGCGAACGGGATCTATGCGTTGAACGACCAGGGCCTGCGGAACGACACCGTCATCCCGGCCGGCGGGATCGAAGGCACGTTCTAGGCGTGACGTCAGAGTAGCGCGTCGGCGAGGGTCCGGACCGATTCCGCGTCGCGGCTTCCCACCAGCATCGTCGTGACCGCGCTCTTCTTCCACGCCTGGGCGCGATCCTTGATGCGGGCGGCCGACCCGCAGAGCGAGATCTCGTCGGCGAACCGGTCCGGCACCGCGGCGGCCGCCTCGGCGCGCTTGCCTTCGAGAAACAGGCGCTGCACCTCGTCCGCTTCGCGCTCGAAGCCGAAGCGCTTCACCAGGTTCAGGTGGAAGTTCCTCCCTTTTGCGCCCATGCCGCCGATGTAGAAGGCGAGCATGTACTTCACGGGCTGGAGCGCTGCCTCGAGATCGTCGTTCAGCGACACGGTCACCGGACACGCGACCTCGAAGCCGGGGCGCATGTCCCTGAGCGACTCCGCGTACACCTCGGGCCGGTACGGCGAGTAGTAGAGCGGCAGCCAGCCGTCGGCGATCTCGAGCACCATCGCGATGTTCTTCGGGCCCTCGGCGCCGATGTAGATCGGGATGTGCGTGCGCAGCGGCGCGTTGATGAGCTTGAGCGGCTTTCCGAGTCCGGAGCCTCCGCGCAGCGGCAGCTGGTACTGCTTGCCCTCGAACACGACCGGGCCCTCGCGTCGGATCATCTGACGCAGGAGCGCCACGTACTCGCGCGTGCGCTCCATCGGGCGCGGGAACGCTTGGCCGTACCAGCCCTCGACCACCTGCGGGCCCGATACGCCGAGGCCGAGGATCAGCCGGCCCTTGGAGAGGTGGTCGATCGTCATCGCCGTCATGGCGACGCAGGCGGGCGTGCGCGCCGACATCTGGATGATGCCGGTCGCGAGCTTGATCTTCGTCGTGCGCGCACCCATCCACGAGAGGTACGACACGGCGTCGGAGCCGTAGGCCTCGGCCGTCCAGACGGAGTCGTAGCCGAGACGCTCGGCTTCGAGGACGAGATCGATGGGATCCTCGGGTCCGAACATCCAATAGCCGAGCATGAGGCCGAGCTTCATGACCGGCAGGCCATAGCGCGCGGGCTGCGGGGAATCCAACGGCGGCACGGTCGTCCACGCGGGGTGGTAGGCCTACGCGTGGACGCCGTGTCGCCGCCGCTCACATCTGCGAGCGAATCGTCCCGGGGAGGCTGATGGCGGCGGGTCCAGGGAGATCGGCGGACCCGTCGACCAGGAGATTGCCACTCGCCGGAACGCAGAACGTCGACGCGAGCGTCGCGGGCTGCGGGGTCACCGCCGAGAGCGCGGCATTCGGCGCGGCACCCGTTTCGGTCATGGACCGACAGCTCGCCGCGCCGAAGCAGCCGGCGGACGTCTGACCCGGGCAGAAGAGGCCGAGCGGATTCGACTTGCTCGCCGTCCCCGTCGTCACGGGCGAGAGGTTCGCGAGCAGCGAGCCCAGATCGAAGCTGCCGTCGCTGCCGCCGGGCTGGCAGTCCTTCGAGAGGCCGTGCGAGTTCATCGTGGTGCACGCGAGCCCGGCGCGCGCGCCTCGGTCGCACGTGCCGCTCCCCGGAGCGCCGGGTGCGCCGGTCGCCGAGCAGCGCGGACACGGCTGCGTGGCGTTGCCGGTGACGAAGAGGTGCAAGTTGAGCGCGACGTTGGCCGTGGTGGCGCCGGTCACGAGGTTCACGGTCCCACTCGACGGGCTCGCAAAGGTACTGACGCTGCAGACCGAGAGCCCGCCGTTCGGCACCGGCACCGGCGGACCGAAGAAGCAGCCCGTGGTCGTGCAGTCGAAGCCCGGCCCGGCGGTCGTGGTCGCGCTGAGCGGACACGCCGTGAGGAGCGAGAGTACGCAGCCGAGGTCGGACGTGTTCAGCGTGAAGTGGTTGACGGCGCCGTCGGGGAGCGTCGACGGCGGCAGCGTCGATGCGCCGGCTCCCAGCGCGAGATCGCCGCAGGCGAGATTCTGCACGATCGTGCCCGCGCCGTTGCGCGTCGACCCGCAGGTCCCGCCGCCGCCCGTGCTCGCGAACTCGACGGTCATCGGAAGGAGCGGAGGCAGCAACGTCGTCGTGCTCGTGCTGGTGGTCGTGGGCGTGCTGGTCGTCGACGCACCCGTCGTGCTCGTGGTGGTGGGTGGAGCGAGCGTCGTCGTGGTCGTCGTGACGCCGACGTCGGAGAGCGTGACCGTGCCCGAGAGGCTCGCCGCGCCGGGGCCGGGAAGACTCGCCGCGCCGTCGATGAGCAGGTTCCCCGTCCCCGGGATGCAGAACGCCGACGCGAGCGCGACGGGCTGCGGGGTGTCCGGCACGAGCGCCCCCGCCGGCGTTCCGATCTGCGAGTACGATCGGCACGCGGTGCTGCCGAAGCAGCCCTCGCCGCCACCCGCGGTCTGGCCGGGGCAGAACAATCCGAGCGTGTCCGAATCGCTCGCCGTTCCGGTGACGACCGGCGTCAGGTCGACCGAGATGGATCCGAGGTCGCTGCCGGTGGGCGGGCAGTCGGACGAGAGCCCCTGCGAGTTCGTGCTGACGCATGCGCTGCCGGAATTGGTTCCGCCGTCGCACGTCCCCACGCCCGGGTTGCTCGGCGATCCGGCCGCGGTACACAGCGGACACGGCTGCGCTTCGTTCCCGGTCACGAACACGTGCGAGTCGAGCGGAACCCCGAGCGACAGTACGCCGGTCGCCGTGTTGACGGTGCCGCTCCCCGGCGACGCGAGGGTATTCACGATGCACGTCGAGAGACCCGCGTTCGGGATCGGGAGCGGCGGACCGAAGTTGCAGCCGGTCCCGGTGCAGTCGATCACGCCGGCGGGAGCGTTCGTCGGCGCGAGGGTGCAATTGCTGCCGGCGCAGCTCGTGACGACGTAGCGGCTCGTCGCACCGTCGGGGACGGGACCCTCCGGAACGCTCGAGCCCCCTCCACCGAGATTGAGCGTGCCGCATCCGAGGTTCTGGATCAGCCCCGAGGTCCCGTCCCGCGACGTGCCACACACGCCGGCTCCCGGCGTGGTCGTGAAATCGAGGACCGTCGTGCCGGCGGGCAGCGTCGTCGTCGTGCTCGTGCTGGTGGTTGTGGGCGTCGCCGCCGTCGACGTCGACGTGCTGGTCGTGGTCGGCACCACGGTCGTGCTGGTGCTCGTCGTCGTCGAGCCCGACGGGATGGTCGACGTCGTGGTGCTCGCCTGCAGGAGCAGCACGGTACCCGGAAGCGTGATCGCCCCGGGACCGGGCAGGGAGGCCGCGCCGTCGATCAGCAGATTGCCCGTGGCGGGCACGCAGAAGGTCGACGCGAGCGTCGCGGTCGTGGCGACGTTGGGTGTGATGGGTCCGGCAGGCACGCCCGTCTCGCGGATCAAACGGCAGGAGCTGCTGTTCGGGTTCGTGAAGCATCCGGCGGTCGCCTGCGAGGGGCAGAACATGCCCGTGGGCGACGAGAGCTCTCGCGTGGTGGTCGCGAGCGGCGTCAGATTGACCCCGATCTGCCCAACGAAGACGGCGCACACCCCGCCGCCGGGACACTGGCTGCTCGACGTGCAGGCGCCGTTGTTGTTGGTCCCCTTGTAGCAGCGGTTCCCCGCCGGGCCGGATGCGGGGAGCGGACAGTCGCGCGAGAGGCCCTGGGAGTTCGTGCTGACGCAGGGGCTTCCTTGATTGGGGCTGCCTTCGCAGACACCCGTGCACGGGCTGCCCGGCGTTCCGGCGCAGGCCGGCCCCGAGACCGATCCACTCCGGCAGATGGGACACGGCTGTGCGGCGACCCCGGTCACGACGGTGTTAGCATCGAGCGACACGTTGGTGCTCGCGCCACCGCTCGCCGTGTCGAGCGTTCCGCTCGCGGGCGCCGCGAACGTGTTCTGCACGCACGTCGACAGCGAGCCGTTCACGATCGGGAGCGGCGCGCCGAACCTGCAGCCGGTGTCGGTGCAGTCGAAGCCCGGGCCGGGCGTCGTCGTCGCCCCGAGGGTGCAGGTCGTGCCGACGCAGTCGGCGGTGAAGCGGCTGGTCGATCCGTCGGGCGTCGGTCCCTCCGGAACGGTCGAGCTACCGGCGCCGAGGCTGAGCCCGCCACAGGTGAGGTTCTTCAGCACCGCCGTGCCCGCCGTGTCGCTGTACGTGTGCCCGCACACGCCCCCCGCCGGACGGGTGGTGAAGTCGAGGAAGCTCGCGCCCGGCGGCAGGGACGTCGTGGTCGTCGATCCCGGCGGCTGCGACGTCGTCGTGCTGGTCGTCGACGCCGGCGGCTGCGTCGTGCTGGTGGTCGTGGTCGTCGGACCGCCGCGGCACTCGGCCGGATACGGGTCGAGCGCGTGCACGCCGAGCGAGTCGACGCAGTCGACGTCGAACTCGGTCACGCACGCCACGCAGTCGACGAGCGCGGACAGATTGCCGATCGGCCCACCGCACGCGCTGCCGCCGGGGACGGTCACGGACGGACACGAGGCCGCGAAGCCGATCTGCGCCGGCGTCAGGTCGTCGCTGCCGCCACACGCCGAGTCCGAGCCGCCGCACGCCTTGCAGAGGCTCGTGCGCGCCCGCGCCTCCGCGCGCTGGATGAGAAGCGCCGCACGGCCGTCGCCCGGGCTCGGGCAGTCGTTCGCGTGCTGGCCCTTGAAGCGGCCCTGCCAGCAGCGCGCGAGCGTCTTCGACTTCGCCTTCAGGAACTTCGACGCGTAGCGACCGATGGCGCGCTGGCAGCGATTCACCGCCGAGGCGGTGCTGAACTGCCCGCTCGCGAGGCCGCCGTAGAAGAGCGCCATCGACTGATCGACGGCCGCGTCGCCGACGCACGCGACGCAGGTGCCGACGTCACCACAGTTTGCGATCGACCCGCCGCAGCTCCCCGCCGGGAAGCCAGGACAGGTGGGATCGCTCCCCCACCCTATCGACGCCAGCGGCAGGTCGTCGCCGGTGCCGCAGACGCCGTCCGCGCCGCCGCATGAGGCCACGATCTTGCCGAGCAGACGGTCGCGAGCCCGTGCGACGAGCGTGGCGGTCTGCGTCTCACTCGCACAGACCTGGGACGCCGGCAGCCTCCCGCTGACCTTCCCGTCCTCGCACTTCTGGAGGAGCTTGCTGCGGGCCTGGACGTACTTTGCATACGCCTTCGACGTGTCCGCCTGGCACTTGGCTGCGCTCTGGGCGTGCCCGGTCGAGGCGAGCGCGAGGACGGCCACCACCGACGCAACGGCCTTGGCAAGCATCCGCATGGTCCTGCTGCTACGTGCCCCGACCGGCGGTGCGGCATCCCGTATCCAGGTAGGTTCGTCGCCTTTTCTCGGGGAGTATCCCATTCGGACGGGACTAGGTTACGAGGCGACAATCGACTAAAGGCGTGCGGCAGGACGGCGCATGGGACGACTCACGGTAGTACTCGCAGACGATCACACGCTCGTGCGCCAAGGCGTCCGCCGCATCCTGCAGGCCGACGGCGAGATCGACGTCGTGGGCGAGGCGGGCGACGGGCTCGCGGCGGTGGAGATGGTCCGCCAGCTCCACCCCACGGTGGCGATCGTGGACATCGGCCTGCCGTTGCTCAACGGCATCGACGCCGCCGCGCAGATGGCGAAGGTCGACCCCGCCGTCAAGATCGTGATCCTCAGCATGCACGGCGACGTGGCCTACGTGCGCCGCAGCCTGAAGGCCGGTGCCCACGGCTACGTCCTGAAGGACGCCGACGATCTCGACCTCGTGCGCGCCGTGAAGGCCGTCGCCGCCGGCGGGTCGTTCTTCAGTCCGGCCATCTCCTCGCTCCTGCGCGAGAGCTTCCTCGCGCCCGAAGCGCCGGCCGCCGACGACGCGCTGGCGGTCCTGACCGATCGCGAGCGTCAGGTCCTGCAGCTCATCGCCGAGGGCCGATCCAGCAAGGAGATCGCGAGCCTCCTCGACATCTCCATCCACACGGCCGAGAGCCACCGCAAGCGCGTCATGGAGAAGCTCGATCTCCACAACACGGCCGAGCTGGTGCGCTTCGCGATCCGCAGCCGCATCCTCGAAGCCTGAGCGGCAGGCCGGGTCTCATGTGCCCGCGGCACGGCGCGCCTTGCGTCGAGCGCTGGCGAGCATAAGCTCCGCCCGATGCTGGCCTGCCGCGCATCGGGGTTCCTCGCATGCTTCGGCCTGGTCTGCGTCCTTGGCTGCGGGTCGTCCTCCAGCGACGGGGCCCAGAACGGGCGGCGCGACGCCGTTCCGGTCGGCGTGGCGACGGTCTCGGTGCGCGACGTCCCGGTCGACATCCGGGCCATCGGGACGGTCAGCGCCTACTCGACGGTCGCCCTCCGATCCCAGGTCGATGGCCAGCTCGCCGAGGTGCACTTCCGCGAGGGACAGGAGGTTGCCCGCGGCGATCTCTTGTTCGTGCTCGACCAGCGTCCCTTCCAGGCCGCGCTCCGCGAGGCCGAAGCGAAGCTCACGCGGGACCGCGCCACCGCGACCCAGGCGGAGAGCGAGGCGGGTCGGTTCGAGCGACTGCACAAGGACGGCATCGTCTCCGCCGACGAGTTCGAGCAGGCACGCACACGCGCCGAGTCGGCGAAGGCGACGGCCGTCGCCGACGAGGCCGCGGTCGAGACGGCGCGGATCCAGCTCCAGTACTGCACCATCTATGCGCCGCTCGGCGGCCGCGTCGGCGCGCTCCTCGTCCACGAGGGCAACGTCGTGAAGGCGCGGGACACGACGCTCGCGGTCATCAACCAGATCCGCCCCGCGTACGTCGAGTTCGCGGTGCCCCACAAGGAGCTCCCCCGCATCCGCGAGCGGATGGCGGCGGGGCCGATGGCGGTCGAGGCCACCGTGACCGGGCACGACGAGCCCGCGTCGGGCACCCTCAGCTTCGTCGACAACGCGGTCGACACGACGACGGGAACGGTGCGCTTGAAGGCCGAGTTCCCGAACGAGCACGAGGTCCTGTGGCCGGGCGCCTTCGTGAACGTGGCGCTGCACGTGACGACCATGACGGGGGCGCTCGTCGTCCCGGCCCGCGCCGTCCAGGCAGGTCAGGGCGGCCGGTACGCCTACGTCGTGACCGCCGACGGAACCGTCCAGCCGCGCACGGTCGAGCTCGGCCCCGCGGTCGGCGACGACGTCGTGATCGCGAGCGGTCTTGCCGCCGGCGAGCAGGTCGTGACCGACGGCCAGCTCCGGCTCGCGCCGGGCTCGCACGTGGTGACCGACGAGGCGGCGGCCGCCCCGAAGGGCGAGCCGTCGTGAGCCTCTCCGGGCCGTTCATCCGCCGCCCGGTCGCGACGACGCTCATCATGGTGGCGATCCTGCTGTTCGGGATCGTCGGCTATCGCGCGCTGCCGGTGAGCGATCTCCCGAACGTCGACCTCCCGACGATCGTCGTCACCGCGAACCTCCCGGGCGCGAGCCCCGAGACCATGGCGTCGTCGGTCGCGACGCCACTCGAGCGCCAGTTCTCGACCATCGCCGGGCTCGGATCGATGAACTCGATCAACATCCTCGGCGGCACGCAGATCACGCTCCAGTTCGAGCTCGCGCGCGACATCGACGGGGCCGCCCAGGACGTGCAGGCGGCGCTGACGCTGGCACGCCCGCTCTTGCCGGCGACGCTTCCGACGCCGCCGGTCTACCGCAAGGTGAATCCCGCCGACCAGCCGATCCTGTTCATCGTCGTGAGCTCGCCGACCCTGCCGCTCTACCAGCTCGACGAGTACGCGCAGACGCTCCTCGCCCAGCGCATCTCGATGGTGAGCGGCGTCGCGCAAGTGCAGGTATTCGGCGCGCAGAAGTACGCCGTGCGCGTGCAGGTCGACCCCGCCATGCTCGCGAGCCGCGGCATCGCGCTCTCGGAGGTGGCGACCGCCATCCAGGGCGCGAACGTGAACCTGCCCACGGGCACGCTCTTCGGCCGCGACCAGGCGTTCACGGTCGAGGCGACGGGCCAGCTCACCACCGCCGCGACGTATCGCCCCGTGATCGTTGCGTATCGCAACGGGTCGCCCGTGCGCCTCGAGGAGCTGGGCGAGGTCATCGACGGCGTCGAGGACGACAAGGTGGCCTCCTGGTTCGGGAAGCGCGAGTGGGTCCAACGCTCGCTCATGCTCGCGATCCAGCGCCAGCCCGGCACCAACACGGTGGCGGTGGCCGACGCGGTGAAGGAGCTGCTGCCGCGGTTCGAGACCTGGCTGCCGCCGTCCGTGAAGCTCGAGATCCTCTTCGACCGCTCGCAATCGATCCGCGAGTCGGTGCGCGACGTCAAGTTCACGTTGCTGGAAGCGCTCGTGCTGGTCGTCCTCGTGATCTTCCTCTTCCTGCGCAACGTCTCCGCGACGATCATCCCGAGCCTCGCCCTGCCGCTCTCGCTCATCGGCACCTTCGCCGTGATGCAGCCGCTGGGCTACAGCCTGGACAACCTCTCGCTCATGGCGCTCACGCTCTCGATCGGCTTCGTCGTCGACGACGCGATCGTGATCCTCGAGAACATCGTGCGCCACATGGAGATGGGGAAGCCGCCCGTCCAGGCCGCGCTCGACGGCGCCGCGGAGATCAGCTTCACCATCCTGTCGATGACGCTGTCGCTGGCGGCGGTGTTCATCCCGGTGCTCTTCATGCCGGGCGTCCTCGGGCGCCTGTTCCACGAGTTCTCGGTCACGATCTGCGTCGCGATCCTGCTCTCGGGCGTCGTGTCGCTCACGCTGACGCCGATGCTCTGCGCACGCTTCCTGAAGCCGCCGGGCCACGACCACGGCCCGCTCTACCTCGCGATCGAGCGCGTCTTCGACCGGACTCGCGACGCCTACGAGCGCAGCCTTCGCTGGGTGCTCGCGCACCGCCGCCAGACGATGACCGCCTCGCTCGCGCTCTTGCTCCTCACCGTCGTCCTCTTCGCGCGCATCCCGAAGGGCTTCATCCCGAACGAGGACCAGGGGCTGGTGTTCACGGTCGTCGAGGCGGCGGAAGGAATCTCGTTCGATCAGATGTCGCGGCTCCAGCTCGCGGTGGCCGACGTCATCCGCGCCGATCCCGCCGTGGAGGCGCTCTCGGCCAGCGTGTCCGCCTCGAACGCCGGCAGCGGCGCCACGCTCAACCAGGGACGCATCTTCATCCACCTGAAGCCGCGCGACGAGCGACCGCCGGCGATCGACGTCATCAACCGGCTGCGGCCCAAGGTGAACGCGGTGCCGGGAGTTCGCGTCTTCATGCAGGTGCCGCCGGTGGTCCGCATCGGCGGGCAGCTCACCAAGAGCCTCTACCAGTTCACGCTCCAGAGCCCGAACACCGACGAGCTGTACGCCGAGGCGCCGAGGCTCGAGGCCGAGCTGCGGAAGCTGCCCGCGTTGCAGGACGTGACGAGCGACCTCCAGATCAAGAATCCCCAGGTGCAAGTGACGATCGACCGCGATCGCGCCTCGGCGCTCGAGGTGACGGCCGAGGAGATCGAGACGACGCTCTACAACGCCTACGGCGCGCGCTGGATCTCGACGATCTACGCGCCGAACAACCAGTACCGCGTCATCCTGGAGGTGGCCGACCGCTTCCAGCTCGATCCCTCGGCGCTCTCGCAGCTCTACGTGCGCGCGCGCGGCGGCCAGTTGGTCCCGCTCGGGGCCGTCGCGTCGCTCGAGCAGGGCTACGGTCCGCTCACGGCGAACCACTTCGGGCAGCTCCCGGCGGTGACGCTCTCGTTCAACCTGGCGCCGGGCTACGCGCTCTCCGACGCGGTCGACGCCGTCACCAACGTGGCGGCGCGCACTCTGCCCGCGACCATCACGACGAACTTTCAGGGTACGGCGCAGGCGTTCGAGTCCTCGCTCACCGGGCTCTCGACGCTGCTGCTGCTCGCGATCCTCGTGATCTACATCGTGCTCGGGATCCTGTACGAGAGCTTCATCCATCCGCTGACGATCCTCTCCGGCCTGCCGTCGGCGGGGCTCGGCGCGCTCGTCACGCTGTGGATCGCGGGGCTCGAGCTCGACGTCTACGGCTTCGTCGGGCTCATCATGCTGATCGGCATCGTGAAGAAGAACGCCATCATGCAGATCGACTTCGCGCTCGACGCCGAGCGCGTGCAGGGCAAAGCGGCGATCGACGCCATCTTCGAGGGCTGTCTCATCCGCTTCCGCCCGATCATGATGACGACCATGGCCGCCCTCCTGGGCGCGCTGCCGATCGCGCTCGCCACCGGCGCCGGCTCCGAGAGCCGGCGGCCGCTCGGGCTCGCGGTGGTGGGCGGGCTCCTCTTCTCGCAGCTCGTGACGCTCTATCTGACGCCCGTGTACTACACGTATCTCGACGCGCTCCTCGCGTGGTTCCGCGCGCGGCGCGCCACGCGCGTCCCGGTGACGACGCTCCCCTAGAGCCGCTCCACGCGGACGCGCACGTAGCGGTGGTGCGGGATTCCCGTGAACGGATCCCGATCCGCGACGTCCGTGAGCTCGTTCTGGTTCGCGCCGTTGACGACGCCGTCGGCCGAGACCATGCCGAAGCCGTTCGGCATCCAGACGTGGCCCGTCATGAGCTTCGGGTCGAGCTGCGCCGGCATGGTGACGCACCCGCGATGCGTCGAGACACGCACCTTGTCGCCGTCGCGGATGCCGAGGGACGTGGCGTCGCCCGGCGAGAGGTTGAGCGCGCAGTGCGGGCCCTTCCCCTTTCGCCACGCGGGATCGCGCTGCACGGTGTTGGCGGTCCAGCGCGTGCGGAGCCCCGCCGCCATGACGAGCGGATACGCAGGATCGACGATCGGCTCGGTCGCGATCGCGCGCCGGATCTCGCCCATCATCGGCTCGGGTGCGAGCCGCACCTTGCGATCCGGGAAGCCGACGTGGTCCTCGAGGTTCGTCTCCATGCGCTGGCGCGCGATCTCGACGCCCTCGGGGTGCTCGACGATGCGGCGGAAGATCTCGGTGCCGAGCTCGAAGGGCAGCTTCCCTTGCCACTCGGGGCCGAGCGTGCGCACGACGCTTTCGGTGCGGAACATGGCATTCAGATGGGCGAGCAACCACATCGCCGCCAGCGACGGCGACGGCAGGTACGGTCCGAGCGTCCGATAGGTCCAGAAGGTGAGCTGGTTCTCGCCCTGCGTGGCGGCCGCCTGCGCGGTGCCGAGGAAGGCCATCGCGCCCTCGGGCGTGTGGGCCTGCTTCGCGAGCTCGTGGAGCTCGGCAGGCGGCTCCCCGAAGAGCCCGAGGGCTTCCGCGAGGCGGACGTATATCTCGGGCTCGGGGAGTGTGTCGGGCATCATCGGCACGACCGGCGGCCGCACCTGCACGAAGATCTCCGGCGCGCCGCGCGGGAACGCCGCCGTCTCCCACTTCTCGTACCCGGTGGGCGTGGGCAGGACGTAGTCCGCGAGCCGCGCAGTCTCGGTCATCGCGGGATCGATGACGACGAGGAGGTCCAGCTGCTCGCGCGCCTCGCGCCAGCGCTGGGCGTCCGAGTACGAGAGGAGCGGATTCGACCCTTCGACGATGACCGCGCGGATGCGTTCGGGGTGATCGACGAGGATCTCCTCGGGCACGAGGGACGGCGAGAACATCCCCGCATTGCCGAGCGCGCGGATGGCGGGAATCCCCGACACGAGCGCACGCTCGGGATCGCGGACGAGGCTCGGGTCGACGACCGGCGGGAGGAACGACTCGAGGAAGACGCAGCCCCCGATCCGCCCGAGGTTGTCGGTGAGCACGAGCAGCGCGCGGATGAGATACGAGATGAGGGTCGAGAACGGCGTCTGCTCGACGCCGAGATCGTAGAAGATGGCCGCCGATTCGGCCTGGGCGAAGCCGCGCGCCGTCTCGAGGACGGCGTCGACGTCGAGGCCGCAGCGCGCCGCCATGCGCGCCACGTCGACCGCGGCGAGCTCGGCGCGGAGCGCATCCAGCCCGATCGTGCTCCCGTCGACGAAGGCCTTGTCGTCGAGCCCCTCACGCACGATCACGGCCGCCATGGCCAGCAGGAGATAGGCATCGGTGCCGGGCCGGGCGCGCAGGTGCCGCGTCGCGCCGCGCGTCGTCTCGGTTTCGCGCGGATCGACGACGACGACCGTGCGTGTCTTGTCGTCGGCGAGCGTCTTGAACGTGTCGGTCGCGTTGTGGCCGCGGTTCGAGATCTTCGGATTCGTGCCGAGGACGAGGAGGAAGCGCGCGTGGTCCACGTCGGCGTGCAGGAAGGCCGTCGGCGACGCGTCGAACATCCACTGGTCGAGCAGGTTGTGCTGCGTCTTCTCCTGGGCGAACGCGTTGAACCAGCGCCGCGAGCCGATGCCGCGCAGGAAGCCGAGGGCGTAGGGCGCGTCCATGTGGTTGCCCTGCCCGCCCACGCCGACGAGCGCGATCGACCGCGGCGAGTGGCGTCGGCGAATCTCACCGAGCTTGGCCCCGACCTCGCGGATCGCCGTGCCCCAGTCGATCTGCTCGAACGTGCCGTCGGGACGGCGGCGCATCGGGTGGCGCATGCGATCGCCGTGCTCCACGTAGTGGGCGATGCTGAACGCCTTGTTGCACACGTAGCCGTGCGTGATGGGGTTCGTCTCGTCGCCTCGCACGGCGACGATGCGGCCGTCCTTGACGTCCACGCGGATCCCGCAGTTGTGGCTGCAGAGCACGCATACCGTCGGAAGATTCGCCCCCGTTGCCGCTGCCGTCGTCGTCATCGAGCCTCCTGTTGCGCGCGGTACCCGCGTCCCGGCCGCGCCGTCATGTCGCGCGCCGTCACCGGGTCTCCGCAGTGCTCGCACGTGAGCCGCAGAGTGGTCGCGCGCCCGCACCGGTTGTGCACGCGCTCGACGGGCGGCCCCTTCCTGCCTGCCATGTGCTTGTCACCCCACCCGGCGATCGTGACGATGACGCCGTAGAGGTCGTGGCCTCTTTCGGTTAGCCGATACTCGAAGCGCGGCGGCCGATCCTGATAGCGCTCCCGGCGCAGCACGCCGTGCTTCACGAGCTTCGCGAGCCGGTCGGCGAGGCGATGCCGCGAGATGCCGAGGCTCGCCTGGAACTCGTCGAAGCGGCGCGTCCCCAGGAACACGTCGCGCAGGACGAGCAGCGTCCAGCGATCGCCGATCACGGACAGCGTCCGCGCGATCGTGCAGTCGAGCTTTCCGACGTCCCGCCAGCGCACGATCGCCTTATGGTTCCAAAATGGAACTGAGGCAAGGAGCCGGGCTGTGCGCAGTGCCTGTGTTGGACCCTCGGGGCCAATCCCGCTATTGGTGGATCCGTGGGTGGTGGTAGCGGGGGGAGCCGTAGCGCGGCCGTCGTCTGGCTCGTTGCGCTGGCGGCGACCGCCCTCCCGCTCGCGGCACGTGCGCAGACGCCCGTCGTGACCATCGTCGCGAGCGATCCGAGCGCGTCGGAGGCCGGCCCGGACGACGGCACGTTCACGCTCACGCGGGTCGGCGACACCACGGCCGGGCTCACGGTCGACTACACGATCAGCGGGTCGGCGACGAACGGCACCGACTACACGACCATCGCCACCTCGGTCGACTTCGATCCCGGCTCGGCGACCGCGATCGTCGCGATCACGCCGCTCGCCGATCCCGATGTCGAGGGCGACGAGACCGTCACCCTGACGCTCGTCGACGGCGTCGACTACGATCTCGGCGTCGACACGATGGACACGGTCACCATCGCGGACGATCCACCGCCGACGACCACCTCGACGTCGTCCAGCACGAGCAGCAGCTCCAGCACGACCGACACCACGACCACGAGCACCTCGTCGTCGACGTCATCGTCCACGACCACGTCGTCAACGACCACTTCGTCCTCGACCACCACCTCGTCCTCGACGACTACGTCTTCCTCAACCACCACGTCGTCGTCGACCACCACATCGTCCTCGACCACCACGTCCTCCTCGACCACGACGTCTTCGACGACGACATCGTCCTCGACGACCACGTCGTCGTCCACGTCGAGCACGACGTCCTCGTCGACCACGACTTCGTCGTCCACCACCTCGTCGACGTCCACGACCACGAGCAGCAGCACCACCACCACGACGACGCTGCCCCTCGTGACGATCGTGGCGACGGATCCCGATGCGTCTGAGATCGGCCCCGACGACGGCACCTTCACGCTCACGCGCACGGGCGACACGTCGATGCAGCTCACCGTCAACCTCACCATAGGCGGCTCGGCCACCAACGGCACCGACTACGCGATCATCAGCCCCCTCGCGGTCTTCGACCCGGGCTCGTCGACGGCCCTCGTCACGATCACGCCCGCGGCCGACCCCGACGTCGAGGGTGACGAGACCGTCGACGTGTCGCTCGTCGACGGCGTCGATTACGACTTGGGCGTCGACACGATGGCCACCGTCACCATCGCCGACGGCACGCCGACCACGACCACGTCGACCTCGTCCAGCACGACGACCTCGAGCAGCACGACGACGTCGTCGTCGACCAGCTCGAGCACCACCTCGTCGTCGACCAGCACGAGCACCAGCACGACCACGAGCACCCTGCCCGTCGTGACCATCACCGCGACCGATCCCTCTGCGTCCGAGGTCGGGCCCGACGACGGCATGTTCACGCTCACGCGCACCGGCGACACGTCGATGCAGCTCACCGTCAGCTTCACGATCGGCGGCACCGCCACGAACGGCACCGACTACGCGATCATCAGCTCCCTCGCCGCCTTCGACCCGGGCTCGGCGACGGCAACCGTCACCATCTCGCCGGCCAACGACGGCACGGTCGAGGGTGACGAGACGGTCACGCTCACGCTCCAGCCCGCCGCCGAATACGACCTCGGCGCGCAGACGCAGGACACCGTCACGATCTCCGACAACCCCACGCCGATCGTGACGGTCCAGGCGACCGATCCCGACGCGTCCGAGGTGGGACCCGACACGGGCATCTTCACCTTCACCCGCACCGGCGACACGACCTTCCCGCTCACGGCCAGCATCACGGTCGGTGGCTCGGCGACGAACGGCACGGACTACGCGGTCGTGAGCTCGCTGGTCGACTTCATCGCCGGCTCGCCCACGGCCACCCTGACGATCACGCCGAGCGCGGACGCGCTCGTCGAAGGTGACGAGACCGTCGCGGTGTCGATCGACGACGGGGCGGAGTACGACGCCGGCACGCCGGCCATGGCCACGGTGACGATCGCCGACGGAACCCCGGGTACGACGACGACCACCACGTCGAGCACGAGCACCACCACGAGCACGTCGCTCGCGTCGACGACCACCACGACCAGCACCACGTCGTCGACCACGACGTCCACCTCGACCACCTCGACGACGACCAGCACGAGCACGACGACGAGCACGCTACCGCTGATCACGATCATGGCCTCGATGCCGAACGCGTCCGAAGCGGGTCCGACCCCCGGCACGTTCACGCTCACGCGGACCGGCAGCACCGCCGCCACGCTCACGGTGAGCTTCACGATCGGCGGCACGGCGACCAACGGCCTCGACTACGCGATCATCAGCTCGCTCGCCGACTTCCCGGTCGGCTCGTCGACCGTCGACGTGACGATCACGCCCGCGAACGACGGCCTCGTCGAGGGTAACGAGACGGTCACGCTCACGCTCTTGGACGGTGGGGCCTACGACCTTGGGACGCCGAGCCAGGATACGGTCACGATCACGGACATGCCGCCGCCGCTGATCACCGTGCAGGCGACCGACCCGAACGCCTCCGAAGTCGGGCCGGACACGGGCATGTTCACGTTCACCCGCGCCGGCGACACCACCTTTGCGCTCACCATCAGCTACTCGATCGGCGGCACGGCGACGAACGGCCTCGACTACGCGCTGCTGAGCTCCATCGTCGACTTCGCCACGGGCTCTCCCACAGCGACGGCCATGGTGATGCCCAGCATGGACGCCCTCATCGAGGGAAGCGAGACCGTCATCGTGACGGTCGTCGACGGCGCGCAGTACGACGTCGGCATGCCGGCCATGGCGACGGTGGCGATCGCCGACGGCAACATGCCCCCCACGTCGACGACGACGTCCAGCAGCACGAGCACTTCCACCACCAGCCGCCCGACAACCACCACCCTACCGCCGAACACGTGCGAGAGCTTCGTCGACGGCCCCACGTTCGACTCGATCGCGTGCCGGATCCGCGCGCTCCGCGAGCAGGTGCTCGCCGAGAGCGGCCTCAGCACGTTCCAGGCGAAGCTCACGACCAAGCTCGTGAAGGTGCTCAACTTCACGAACCAGGCGAGCGACAGCTGCCGCGCAGGAAAGCTCGGCCCCACCCGCAAGCGCCTGAAGAAGGCGGCAAAGGGCCTCACGGTCTATCGCCGCATGCTGGCGAGCCAGGCCGCGGTGACGAAGATCGACCCGATGGTGCGCCAGAGCTTCCTCGACCTCGGCGAGCCCATGCGGGCCGACGCGACGACCCTCCGCGCGATCGTCGCCTGCCCAGCCGACGCCCCGGCCGACTAGCGCCACGCGCCGACGAGGCGCCGGTTCGGTTGACAAACGTTCGTTCGTGGGACTACGCCAGTCCCCCCATGAGCACGTCACCCGCCCCCGTGGAACCCATGCGCGCCGAGGTCACCATGGAGTTCCCGTACAAGCACTCGACGGGCGAGACCATCGGCCGCTTCCTGGCCGGCCTGAAGGAGCAGAAGAAGATCTGGGGCCAGCGGGTGGCGGGCCAAGGGGTCGTCGTGCCGCCGCTCGGCTATTCGGAGGCCGACGCGTCGGGCGGTGGCGAGTGGGTCGAGGTGAAGCCCACCGGCACCGTCACCGCGGTCGCGATCGTCGCGAAGCCGCTGGCGGACCTCCATCCCTCGACGACGCCCTTCGCCTTCGTGCTCGTGAAGCTCGACGGCGCCGACACCGCGCTCGCCCACGTCGTCACCGAGGGGCACGAGCGCGTGAAGGTCGGCTCGCGCGTCGAGGCGGTGTGGGCCGCCGACGACGAGCGTACCGGCACCATCCGCGACATCACGCGCTTCCGCGTCGCCTGAAACACGATCCCGAGGTCACAGATGAACGAACCCCCGAAGGGACCCGTCAAGTACGTCGACTCGCACGTGCGGCTGCCGTACCACTACGTCGCCGGCGACTATCGCGCGAGGCAGCTCCGCGCCTTCAAGGACAAGAAGATCCTCGGCTCGAAGTGCTCGAAGACCGGCCAGGTTTTCATTCCGCCGATCGTGAACTCGCCCGCGAGCTTCGCGCCGTGCACGGAGTTCGTCGAGCTCGCGGACAGGGGCGTCGTCACGACCTTCTGCGTGGTCAACATTCCCGTCATCGGGCGCGACATCGAGCTGCCGTACGTCGCGGCGTCGGTGGCCCTCGACGGCGCGGACATCTCGATCTTCGCGGCGATCCAGCAGTGCAAGCCCGAGGAGGTACGCATGGGCATGCGCGTCGAGGCGGTCTGGAAACCCGACGCCGAGCGGCAGGGCAACCACGAGGACATCCTCTACTTCCGGCCGACGGGCGAGCCCGACGCGCCGCTCGCATCGTTCATCCACCGCCTATGAGCCAGACGCTGCGCAACATCGCCATCGTCGGCTTCGCCCAGATGCCGACCGTCGCACGCGACGAGCACCGCATGTCGACGGAGATGCTCTATCCCGTCGTCCGCGAGGCGCTCGAGCAGGTCGGCGTCACGCGCGACGACATCGACTACCAGGTCTCCGCTTCGACCGACTACGCCGACGGACGTCCGTTCGGCTTCGTCGCCGCGCTCGACGTCATGGGCTCGTGGCCGCCGCGGCAGGACCTGCACCTCGAGATGGACGGCAGCTTCGCCGCCTACTACGCGTGGGTGAAGCTGCAGACGGGCGAGGTCGACACCGCCATCGTGTGCGGGCACGGCAAGACCTCCGAAGGCGAGCCCGACCGGGTCTACAACCTGCAGCTCGAGCCGTACTACCACGCGGCGATGGGGCTCGATCCCACGTCCACGTCGGCGCTGCAGGCGAGCGCGTACATGGCGCGCACCGGCCTCGGCGACGCCGAGCTCGCGGCGGTCGCCGCGCGCAACCGAGCGGCCGGCGCGAAGAATCCCGACGCGCAGCTCCGCGAGGCGGCGAGCGCCGCCGAGCTGCAGAAGACGCCGTTCAAGGTGGCGCCGCTGCGCGAGGGCTACCTCCCGCGGATCGGCGAGAGCGCCACCTGCCTCGTGCTGGCGGCCGAGGGCAAAGCCGAGAAGCTCTGCAAGAAGCCCGCGTGGATCCACGGCGCCCACCAGATCGCCGAGATGCAGACGATCGGCGCGCGCGATCTCACCCGCAGCGCGTCGACCGAGCTCGCCGCGAAGAAAGCCTTCGCGATGGCGGGGCTCGCGAGCGCACGCGAGGTCGACCTCGTCGAGCTGCTGGCCCAGAACCCGGCGCAGGAGATGATCGTGCTCGAAGCGCTCGGCCTCGACTCGAAGGCGTCGAAGCCGGTCGTGAACCCGTCGGGCGGCGCGCTCTGCGCCGATCCGATCATGAGCACCGGCCTCGTGCGTCTCGGCGAAACGTTCCGGCAGCTCTCGGGGGGAGCGGGCGCGCGGCAGGTGGCGGGCGCCAAGCGCGCCATCGCGCACGCCGCGCAGGGACACTGCCTGCAGCAGAACATCGTCTGGGTGCTCGGCACCGAGCGGAGGTGGTCATGAG